>Ga0272446_1000014_pt1 | contig 217866 bp, 167 predicted proteins | sample YNPCB0061_FD_194587 | JGI IMG/M metagenome (GOLD analysis project Ga0272446, IMG submission 194587) | Hot spring microbial mat communities from Yellowstone National Park, WY, United States - YNP-CB-006-1 | ecosystem: Environmental > Aquatic > Thermal springs > Hot (42-90C) > Sediment | place... | reverse complement strand
GACATAAATATTCCTCTCGGTGTGAGGCTGCATGGCTGTATGATAGCAGATAGGCACAGTGTTGTAAGAAGGGATTTCAGTAATGTCGCTTAACATATTGCAAGCAAGTGAGCGGAGTTATAAGAGTCTGATCAAAAACCCATCATCCCCCCTCCGCTCCCGCAGCGTGGGAGAGGAAGGTGGCCAGGGGAGAAGGTGAGGGCCGCCCTCACCCCCGGCCCCTTTCCCGCCCTGCGGGAGAGGGGTGATCTGGTGCGCAAACGCGGTATCGTTGCCAGCCGCAGGATCGCTCCTGCTCCGCTCATCTCTCCCCCTTCCGCTCCCGCAGCGTGGGAGCGGAAGGGGGCTGGGGGGGAAGGTGAGGGCCTCTCCCGCAGCGTGGGAGCGGAAGGGGGCTGGGGGGGAAGGTGAGGGCCGGCCTCACCCCCGGCCCCTCTCCCGCCCTGCGGGAGAGGGGTGATCTGGGTCGTAAACGCGGTATCGTTGCCAGCCGCAGGATCGCCCCTGCTCCGCTCATCTCTCCCCCTTCCGCTCCCGCAGCGTGGGAGCGGAAGGGGGCTGGGGGAAGGTGAGGGCCGCCCTCACCCCCGGCCCCTCTCCCGCCCTGCGGGAGAGGGGGGATCTGGTGCGCAAACGCGGTATCGTTGCCAGCCGCAGGATCGCCCCTGCTCCGCTCCTACCCCCCCTTCCGCTCCCGCTTGGTGAGAGCGGAAGGGGGCTGGGGGAAGGTGAGGGCCTCTCCCGCAGCGTGGGAGCGGAAGGGGGCCAGGGGGGAAGGTGAGGGCCGCCCTCACCCCCGGCCCCTCTCCCGCCCTGCGGGAGAGGGGTGATCTGGGTCGTAAACGCGGTATCGTTGCCAGCCGCAGGATCGCCCCTGCTCCGCTCATCTCTCCCCCTTCCTCTCCCGCAGCGTGGGAGCGGAAGGGGGCTGGGGGAAGGTGAGGGCCTCTCCCGCAGCGTGGGAGAGGAAGGGGGCCAGGGGGGAAGGTGAGGGCCGGCCTCACCCCCGGCCCCTCTCCCGCCCTGCGGGAGAGGGGTGATCTGGTGCGCAAACGCGGTATCGTTGCCAGCCGCAGGATCGCCCCTGCTCCGCTCATCTCTCCCCCTTCCTCTCCCGCAGCGTGGGAGCGGAAGGGGGCTGGGGGAAGGTGAGGGCCTCTCCCGCAGCGCGGGAGAGGAAGGGGGCCAGGGGGGAAGGTGAGGGTGGCGCTTGCACCATCCATGCACTCGCGTTGCACAATTACCGGCTTGCGTTTACAATCGATAAGCACAAGAGCATTGGCTATCCACACGGGGGGCGTATGCGCATCGTAGCAATGATTATGGCAGGTGGCGAAGGCACCCGTCTCAGTGTCCTCTCCGAAAAGCGAGCAAAACCTTCAGTACCTTTCGCCGGTAAGTTTCGGATCATAGATTTTACGCTATCCAACTGTGTCAACTCTGGTATCTTCGATGTCGCAGTTCTGACTCAGTACCGACCTCATTCTCTCAACGAGCACATCGGTATCGGAAAGCCGTGGGATCTCGACCGTGCTCGTGGTGGTGTGCGCTTACTTCAGCCGTACCAGGGTCGTCGTGATGAGTCGTGGTATCGCGGGACGGCTGATGCCGTCTACCAGAATCTGGCCTACATCCAGGAGCGACGCGCCGATCTGGTACTTATCCTGTCTGGTGATCATATCTACAAGATGAACTACAACGATATTATTAACACGCATCTACAAAAACGGGCTGATCTGACAGTGGCGGTGATGGAGGTACCACTCGAAGAGACCGATCGCTTCGGTATCATGACCATCGACGAAAACGACCGGGTGATCGAATTTACCGAGAAGCCGAAGGGGCGAGATAAGGGGAATCTGGCCTCGATGGGAATCTACGTCTTTAACACTGACATCCTGATCCGGCGTCTTTCCGAGGGTGGGCCGGAGAAACCCCGCATCGATTTCGGTAAGGATGTGATTCCGGCGATGGTCGCTGAAGATCGAGTCTTTGCCCACCGCTTCAAGGGGTATTGGGTCGATGTCGGTACGATCCAGTCGTACTGGGAGACGAGTATGCAGTTGCTCGACCCATCACTTGATTTCGATCTCTTCGATCCAAACTGGTTGATCCGCACCCGTAGCGAAGAGCGACCACCGGCCAAGATCGGGCCGCAGGCAAAGGTGACCCAATCGATTATCTGCAACGGCTGTACTATTCGCGGAACGGTCATTCATTCAGTGTTGTCGCCAGGCGTCTACGTTTCGCCAGGAGCGGTTGTGCGCGATAGTGTGGTTATGAACGATACCTGGATTGGCCCCGGCGCGGTGCTAGATCGGGTGATTATCGATAAAAAGGTCGTGGTCGGCGCCGGTGCTCGGGTCGGTTTTGGTGACGATTTGACGGTGCCGAACCGCAAACAACCTGATAAACTTAACTGCGGGGTGACCGTTGTTGGCAAAGCGGCCCATATTCCAGCCGGAATTACTATCGGTCGGAATGTCATCATTAATGCAGACCGTGAAGCAGAAGATTTTCCAGCCAGTGATGTACCGTCGGGAGAAACGATCTGAGTTCCCAGTTTGTCGGCCATACCGGCGGGAAACGCTCTTGCTGTATTGACGTTACAAACGGAGTCGATATGCTACGCACTCTTGTGATGATACTGGCCGGTGGTGACTCACCGGCACTCAGTGTCCTTACCGCCGAACGCACTGAAGCGGCGGTACCGTTTGGTGGTAAGTACCGCATTATTGATTTTGCACTCTCAAACTGTGTTAATTCGGGTCTGTACAATGTAGCCGTGCTGACTCAGTATCGTCCACGTTCGCTCCATGCTCACCTTGGCGTTGGGCGACCCTGGGATCTCGACCGTGCACAAGGTGGCTTACGGCTGCTGCACCCTTCACCGACCCCCGATGGCGGTGGTTGGCAGCGTGGGACGGCAGATGCGGTACGCTACAATCTTGACGTGGTTGAAGAACAGCCGGTCGATGCGGTGCTCCTGCTGGCCGGTGACCACATTTACAAGATGGATTATACGCCCCTGCTCAAACTGCACGAAGAGCGGCAAGCTGATTTGACTATGGCTGTACGGAGTGTAAGTCCTCACGATGCCCATCGTTACGGTATTGTGTCGGTTGGGAGCGAAGGACGGGTGGATCGTTTCGTCGAAAAACCACGCCGGGCCGATTCAAACCTTGCGTCAATGGGCATTTACGTCTTCCGTAAGCAGTATCTGATCGATCTGCTTCGTTCGACCGATGCTGTCGATTTTGGTCGTCATCTGCTGCCGCACATTGTAACAAGTGCGCGTGCTTTTGCTTACTACTTCCAGGGCTACTGGGCCGATGTCGGTACGGTACAGGCGTACTACGAGGCGAATCTGGCGTTGCTGGCCGAAACTCCAGCACTTGATCTGTATGACCCCGAATGGGTAATCCATACGGTCAGTTCTGATCGACCGGGTGCTGAGATTGGCGTGCAAGCACGGGTTGAAAATAGTCTGCTCAGCGATGGCTGCCGGGTATACGGTACGGTTATCGGATCGGTGCTTTCGCCAGGGGTGATCGTTGCTCCTGGTGCAGTCGTGCGTGACTCCATCGTCATGGGCGATGCTATCATCGAACCCGGTGTTGTCCTTGACCGCTGCATTATTGATGAAGGTGTGCGGATTGGCGAGGGGGCGCGAGTCGGTGATGGCGATGATAATACGCCAAACACTGAAGCACCAGAACGCTTGAACACTGGGCTAACCATTGTTGGTTTAAAGGCTCAGATACCGGCAGGTGTGCGCATTGGGCGCAACGTTGCGATCAGACCACGTACACCGGCTAGTGCCTTTCCGGCAGATGGTAACGTGCCGAGTGGAGCGACTATTTAGCGGAACAATATGACATCTCCTGGCGACCTGGTAATTGATCCTTCTATCCGTTCCCGCCTTCAGCAGGGACACCCCTGGGTTTACCGGAATCACCTAATCGGCGGTGAACGATTGCGTACCGGCCAATGGGTATGTGCGCGCTGTGGTGGTTTGACGGTCTATGGCCTGTACGATGCTCAGAGTCCAATCGGTCTACGCATTTACAGTCGGCATGATTTCCCGAACCAGCAATGGTTTCGCGAACGAGTCTGGGAAGCCTGGGAACTGCGGGCGCCAATACGGGCCAGTGGTCAGACAACGGCCTACCGTTGGATCTATGGCGAAGGTGATTATCTGCCCGGTCTGGTCGTTGATCGTTACGGCGATTATGCTGTTATCCAAACCTACGCCGATAGTGTACAAACGATTGTGCCCATCGTCGCGAATGCCCTCCGTGCCGTTGATCCGGAGCTGCGCGGTGTGATACAGCGACCACGCCAGCACGATGATGATGACCAGGCACAACCGATATTGCTGTGGGGAGAGTGGCCGCCACGCAATCTGGTTGTACAGGAAAACGGTCTTTTTTTTCAGGTTGATATGCTCTACGGTCAGAAAACCGGTCTATTTCTCGACCAGCGTGAGAACCGGCGCACGCTGGAGGGGATGGTTGCCGGCGCCAGTGTGCTGAACTGTTTTGCGTACACTGGAGGTTTTTCCCTCTATGCCTTACGCGGTAATGCAGCCGAAGTCGTGAGTTGCGACGTTGGGCATGGGCTGGCCGAGGCGACAGCCACTAATATCGCTCTCAACCATTTGCCAGCAGACCGTCATCGCTTTGTGACCGACGATTGTTTCGCGCTGCTTGACCAGTATGCTAGGCGAGGACAGATGTTCGATGTTGTCATTCTTGATCCGCCTAGCTTTGCCCGCACACGTAGCAGTCAGCACGCTGCCATGCGCGCCTACGTGCGAATCAATGCACTGGGATTGCGTTGTGTCACGCCTGGCGGTCTGCTGGTAACTGCCAGTTGTACGGCACAAATTGGGCCAGAGCAGTTCCGTGAGTTGCTCGGTGAAGCGGCTGCCCAGGCCCATCGCCGAATGCAAATCATTCACGAGGCTGGTCACCCGCTCGATCATCCCGTGCCCGCCGGTTTTCCTGAAGGACGGTATCTAAAGTATGTGATTGCCCGTGTACAGACCCTGGTGTAGATGTGTACCTGGAGAGGTGCCACGACATCGTAGTGCATCCGTTTCCCGGCATGAGAATTCGTTTCAATCCTCACAGATACAGGGATTGTTCGGCTATGCTATAATCTGGCTATGCACGTTCTCCAAATCTCGTGGGAATATCCACCACATATCGTCGGTGGTCTTGGTCGCCATGTAGCTGATCTGGCGCCAGCCCTAACTGAGCACGATGTGATCGTTACCGTCCTTACCCCCCAACTACGTGGCGGGGAAGCGTTTGAACGTCATCAAAATCTCACCATCTGTCGTGTCTCAGTTCCAACGCTCGATACCGACGACTTTCCCGGTTTTGTCTATCATACCGGTCGCCATCTTGAGCAGGCAGCTCATGCGCTTTTCCCTGGCGGACGACCTGATCTGATTCACGTTCACGACTGGCTTACCGCTGAAGTTGGGATTGCCCTCAAACATCACTGGCGCATCCCGCTGATTGCTACCATTCATGCAACCGAACGTGGTCGTGGGCGGGGCGCCATCAACGGTCAGCGTGCCCAATATATTAACGATCTCGAATGGCGTCTGACCTACGAAGCCTGGCGGGTGATTGTCTGTTCGCATTTTATGGCTCGTCAGATCCGAGAATACTTTACCACACCGGCGGATAAGATCGATGTGATCTCGAATGGTGTACACTTGCCCTCCCAACCGTTTGCCAATCCGGCCGAATGGGTGTCATTCCGCCGCCGGTTTGCTGCCGATAACGAAGCACTCGTCATCTTTGTCGGACGGTTAGTGTACGAGAAGGGGGTACATATTTTGTTAGAGGCCTGGCCACGAGTGGTAGCCGACATACCGGCGCGTCTGGTTATTGCCGGTACCGGCAGTATGCTCGACGAACTGAGACGGCGTGCAACCGAACTCGGTATTGCGGTAGAGTTTCTGGGCTTTATCAGCGATGAAGACCGCAACCGGCTATACGCAGTTGGTGATGTTGCCGTCTTTCCCTCCCTCTATGAACCGTTTGGCATTGTCGCGTTGGAAGCCTTTGCCGCCGGGTGTCCGGTGATTGTCTCTGATGCTGGTGGATTAGCCGAAGTTGTGCAACACGAACTCAACGGCCTCGTTGTGCCAGCAGGAGATGTAGAGGGGCTGGTCCAGGCACTGCTTGCCAGCCTGCATGCACCCGCCGATTCACGGCTACGTGCGGCACGCGGTGCTGCGCTGGCCCGTGCCTACTACACTTGGACACGCATTGCCGGTGAAGTCAAAGCAGTGTACGATCGTGTCTGGATGGAGTGGAAAGCTGGTGCTTGGGGTAAAGAGATTATGCGCCGCACTTGAGGCAGATGAACAGGGAATGACACTATGCCCGGAAACACCTTTGGTCACGTCTTTCGCTTAACAACGTGGGGCGAGTCGCACGGGCCGGCAGTTGGTTGTACCGTCGATGGTTGCCCCGCCGGTTTGCCGCTTGATGTTGCCGATATTCAGCGTGAACTTGATCGCCGACGTGTCGGTCAGAGTCGGGTCAGTTCGCAGCGTCGTGAGGCCGATGAAGTTCAGATTCTCTCTGGCGTTTTCGAGGGGCGCACAACCGGTACCCCGATTACAATGATCGTGTACAACACCGACGCCAAATCGCACCACTACGAAAATATTAAAGATACCTATCGCCCCGGTCATGCCGACTATACCTGGGATGTCAAGTACGGCTTTCGCGACTGGCGTGGTGGTGGCCGCTCATCGGCGCGTGAGACCATCGGGCGGGTGGCAGGTGGTGCTGTGGCCCGACGCCTCCTGGCAACCTACGGTGTAAGTATTATCGGTTACACCCTGCAACTGGCCGATCTGCGCGCCGAAGTGTTTGATGAAGCAGAAATTGAGCGGAATATTATGCGCTGCCCTGATGCCCGCATCGCAGCACTCATGGTCGAACGAGTTGATCAGGCGCGTCGTGAACTCGACTCGCTGGGTGGTATTGTTGAAGTGCGTGCCCGAGGAGTTCCTCCCGGCTTGGGCGAGCCGGTTTTTGATAAACTTCAGGCTGATATAGGCAAGGCTATGTTCTCCATTCCGGCTATCAAAGGGGTTGAGATTGGTGAAGGCTTCGGTGTAGCTATGCTCCGTGGGTCGCAGAATAACGATCCCTTCATTCGCCGGGATGATGGCACCATTGGGACGCTTTCCAATCATCATGGCGGCATTCTCGGCGGTATTTCAACCGGAGAAGAAATTGTGGTACGTCTGGCAGCCAAGCCTCCGGCTAGCATCGCTCGCCCCCAACAGACGGTTGATCGCGAAGGAAATCCGGTTACGATTGAAGTGCATGGCCGCCACGATCCAACAGTTCTGCCGCGCCTGGTACCGGTAGCCGAAGCGATGCTGGCATTGGTGTTGGCCGACCATCTCCTTCGTCAGCGGCTAGCTCGCGTGACGTGGGAGGATCATTATGGCGAAGCATGATGAACTACCGAAGAGAAGCCGCTGGTTGCCATTGCTGGCATTACTAGCTGTCTTAAGCTGGTTCCTGGTCATTGCTATGCTGATCCGTCTCAATTTGACCGACGGCTCAGCAATTAGATGGCGTCTGCTTTTCGCTGTTGTAGCTTTTATCACCGGTATTACCACCTTTGGGTCTCTCGAACGATGGCTTGAGTTGCCCGGTCTGACCGTAGAAGGGACGCTAGGAGTCTGGCTTTTTCTGGTTACGGTGGCAATGATACCGGCGCCGACCGGTACTTTACTCGACCCACCTGATATACCGGTGTACACATTGATGTTGTTTGCCGTCTTTCTGTGTGTTGCTGCAATCTGTCGGCCAATTATTGCTGTTCTGAGTCGGCGCTGGATTACACTGCGGGCCTGGGCACTCGACAACCGTAGGGTGCGTCGTGAAGCATACGAATGTGGCATATTCGTTGCCACTGTTTTGGCGTTGGCCGCGTTGCGCACGCTTGACCCGATTAAATTTATTGCGCTGGCCGTGATCCTGGTGCTGATTGAAATTCTCTTCTTATCGTTGATCGGGTTGGAAAGAGCATAACGCGGTAAAGGAATACGCACTATGATCCGTATTGCTATCATCGGTCTGGGGCTGATCGGAACGTCATTGGGTATGGCCCTCCGTAATGCTGATCCGAAGGAGTCACCCATCGGCCACATTACGATCACCGGTTTTGATCGCGACCTCAAGGTTACTCGTGAAGCACGTGGACGATTAGCAATTGATCGTGAAGCCCGCACGTTAGCCGATGCAGTCCACGACGCGCAAATCGTGGTTGTCGCAACGCCGGTACGTGCCATTCGCGATGTGTTCGGCGAACTGGCTTCACTTTTACCCAATGGGGCCATCGTCACTGATGTTGCCAGTACGAAAGCGATGGTCTGCCACTGGGCAAGCGAACTTCTCCCGTCAACCGTTACCTTCATCGGTGGCCATCCAATGGCCGGTCGTGAACAATCGGGGCCAGGCGCAGCCGATCCTGACCTCTTCCGTGGTGCGATCTACTGTCTTACGACCATCAGCACCACAACGCCGCAGGCTGTTGAAGCGGTAGAAGCGATGGTGCGCACAATCGGCGCCAAGCCGTACTACATCGATCCAGAAGAGCATGATGCCTACGTAGCCGGTATCTCACATCTCCCCCTTCTGCTCTCCGTTGGTTTGGTCACTGCAACCGGGAATAGTCCGGCCTGGAAAGAAATGGCACCGCTGGCTGCTACCGGCTTCCGCGATGTATCGCGTCTGGCCTCCGGTGATCCCGCCATGCAGCGTGATATTCTGCTGACCAATCCGCATGGCTTAAGCCGCTGGATCGACGAAGTGATTCGCTTCCTCATAACGGTCCGTGATCAGATTACTGCCGGTGATGCGGAAGCTATCGAACAACTCCTGCAACAAGCCAAGGCTACTCGTGATGCCTGGCTTGCCAGTAAGCCGCACCTACGTCCTGGTGAAGCGGATTTCACCAGCATGCCTACCGTCGAACGACCGAGTCTGCTCGGCTTGCGCTGGCCGAAACGAAATGAATGATGTGATGGTACTCCGCTGCGGGTTCCGACCCTGCCTTACAAACGGGGTGCTATCGTGCTTAGAGTCGTCGGTAGTGCAGATCAGCACTGTCGTTGGTTGACATCGCTCGACCCGATGTGCAAAAATAACGCATATACAGATGCCTAGGTGGTCCCGGCAAAAGGATCAACATCATGACACATCTGCTCAACTGGCTCCTGAGCATCGATTCGCCTGATCCTGAAGTTCAACGCCGAGGAAAGATTCTCGTTACCTTAAGTTCTGGGATCGTAGCTGTTTTGCTGACGGTCGGGCTCACCCTGACCCTCTTCCAACCGACAGTTGGGCGCCTGGTGAACCTGACCCTGGCAGTGTTGGTCTTTGTCACTGCCGCCATTCTCGGCAAAAAAGGGTTGGTAACGGTTGGCGGCTACGTCTTGATCATTCTGACCGCTCTCGGTGCGATAAGTGGTGTATTTCTTAATCCAACCTCACCATTTAACACCTTCTATCTTATTGTCAGCCTCCTACTTGCCAGTATTTTGCTTAAACCCTATCAGATTTGGATCGTGCTTGGGCTGTGTCTCCTGAGTATTTTTGGGGTCAGTCAACTACTTCCAGCAGACGTTCGGGTCAGCGGCAACTTCACTCCCGCATTGAGTCATCTTGCCGTGCTTCTCATCGTGAGCGCGTTTATCTCGTTCATTGGCGCGCAAAGCCTCGTTTCGGCGCTCAGAACCGCCACCGAAGCACGTCTGCAAGCTGAAAAAGCCTATCAGCAGCTTGCCGAACTCAATGCGTCGTTAGAAGAACGGGTTGCCGAACGGACAGCAGCACTACAGCGCCTTAGTGAAGAGCAGCGAGCGACACTGATCAAATTAGAGCAAAGTCTGGCTGCTCAACAGCAACTCCAGCACACCATTGCCGAACTTTCTGTCCCGGTCATTCCGGTACGCGATGATACACTGGTCATCCCCTTGGTTGGTGCAGCTACCCCTGAACTGCTTGAACATCTGAACCACCATGCATTACGGGCAATTGAGCAATACCGGGCACGTACCCTCATCATTGATGTAACTGGTATTGCTATCCTCGATACCCACGCAGCCGAACGACTCGTGCAAACGGCGATAGCAGCCCGTCTGCTTGGCGCCGAGACGGTGGTTGTCGGCATTCGCCCAGAAATAGCACAGACCCTGGTTAGTCTTGGTACACCGCTGACCTATCTGCGCACTGCTGCCACGTTACAGGCGGCGTTATTTGGTCAGCAGTCGCGGCTTCGCGGCTAGATGGCGGGAAAGCAAACTTTTCATAATAGCTTACTCAGACTCGAAATGACGTATTCGTATTCCTGGATCAGGAAGCATTCTTCATCGTCTGAGCTACCGGAGTAAAAGTGTGCAAGTGTTACCCGAAAGTGCGTTTGATCATTTCATCGGTGTTTACAGTGCTGTGAAGAAAACGTTTGAAACTGTCCATTCGTCGACAGGACAGAAGTTTCGTTCTCCACTAGTTTCGATTCGCTGGCATTTCTATCTGGTACTGTTGTTTACATTCCTCTCCTGGTTTTTTGTCAGTCAGCCTCTTGTCAGTATGATCACAGCGGATTTTCGTTTTATTGTTAGTGTTTTTGGGTCTGCATTGTGGATTATTCTCATTGCTCTCATTATTCGTCCGATTTACCTTTATATTAATAACAAGCCGTTCTTGCTGTTGTTGTGTAGCGTCTTGTTTCTGCCAGCCTTACCACTATTATTATTTGCAATCATTACAAACAATGTTACCAATGCGATCATCTATTATCTGTTCTGGTTCACAATATCGTTTGTGGCCTGGCTCATGTTATTCGGTATGATCACGATGATCGGTGGAAATATCCCTTTCATTGCATTACTACTCTTTTCATCGGTTAAAAACAACCAGGGAGAGAAAGACCTGATTCCAGGTTATATCGACATCGTGCGCCAGGCAGCCAAGGACATACAGGGTGATCATAAGCTCCAGAAGTTAGATCTAGACGATTGGCGCCATATCGAGCATATCGCACGTTGGAAGTTTGATGGTATGAATGGCCGTCTACAGGCATTCTCATTTGGTATTGGTGGATTGGCATTTCTGAGCATCTTTGCCCTGATATTTTCCCCAGAAGAAGTTCGCCAAATGCAGGAACAGTTTTGGCAAATGATCGGTCAATTTTTGGGGATAGTACCGGAGGAAGATGGGCAGACAGGTATCCTGTTGTTGATCGTCTTTGGGATCGTGTTTCTGGCGATACGATATTTTTATCGCTCCTACGCTGAACTACGGTATCTCGAAGCAATTGGCATCATCTGCGGTTTAGTCCAGCAGTCGCAGCTGGCCGACGGTTCGGTAAGCAAGCCACTCTCGGAAACTAGCCCTGTATCTGCGAATACGGGTGATGGGGCTACGACAGTGGTCGCAGTTGAAGCTAGTTCTCACTCAGCCTCGATGCACGATCAGACAACAGAATAACGCTGTTCGTAGGTGATCATCGCAGAGTGCCAGGCAATGAGATCGTTGGAAACTCCTGGATCCATCGAAAAGAGCTTTTCAATATTTCCAAAATTCTTGTGACTGGAAGCGCAGACTTCTCGATCGCATCCTACAGTGACCTCGGTGGAACTTTGTAGGAGGGCAAGGACATCGGGTCGCTTGGTGCGGCGACGACGCATAGTGGCCCCCCTCCTGCTCCCCGTGTGGGAGAGGAAGAGGGCTGGGGTGAAGGTGAGGGGAACCGGATGGCTAACACGACGCACCCTGAATGCGACCGCTGGGCGCGCGGGCCGCTTGACCGGCAGTGGAGTGGGCGTGCGGGTTAGGATGCACCCTGAATGCGACCGCTGGGTGCGCGGGCCGCTTGACCGGCGGTGGAGTGGGCGTGCGGGTTAGGACGCACCCTGGATGCGACCGCTGGGCGCGCGGGCCGCTTGACCGGCGGGGGAGTGGGCGTGCGGGTTAGGATGCACCCTGAATGCGACCGCTGGGTGCGCGGGCCTCCGGCCCGCATTGTGCAGTGGTTGCGATGGAACCAACACCCATCGCAAGCGCTCACGATGCGATCGGGGTTAGAACCCGCACCGACCGCGTCGGCGGCGGACATCACCGGCGTACCAACGAGAGGACGCTGTACGCTGCTGCACACACGATGAACGGGTTGGGTAGCTCGTTGTTCCTCTCATCTGTCAGCCAGGTGAAAACGTTAAAAAGCCCTAATTCACGAACAAACGTACTTGACAAAACAAGTGTTCGGAAGTTATAATTACTACATCAGTTCTACTATTGCGCCGCAGTCTACCGAGGCCGCGGTCAACGAAAGGAAAGTGGCCATGCGAAAGCATGAGATGTCTGATCGACAGGCAGAGATTTATCAATATATTGTACGTTTTATAAGAGAACGTGGTATTTCTCCATCAATTCGTGACATCCAGCGTGATCTCCATATCTCCTCAACCTCAGTTGTATCATACAACTTAGATGTCCTGGAAAAACTCGGTAAAATCGTGCGCAATGATAAAATCTCCCGCGGGATTAGCCTGCCAGGGTTAACACCAACCATGTTGCGAAATGAGATTGGTCGAGTGCCTTTGCTAGGCACCATTACCGCAGGTTCACCGCTCCCCGATCCAGAAGAGATTGATATTAGTCGAGCAGAGCAGATCGTTGTCCCCGCTGATGTTGTCCCACCTGAGCGATTGACGAACGTGTATGCGCTTAAGGTGCGCGGGCAATCGATGATTGATGCCCTGATCGATGACGGTGATATTGTGCTACTGCGCCAGCAAGAAACGGCTGAAAACGGCCAGATGGTAGCCGCATGGCTGATCGACGAAAACGCGGTGACCCTCAAGAAGTTTTATCGCGAAGAGGGCCGTATCCGCCTGCAACCGGCTAACTCGACGATGCAACCTATCTACACGCATCCTGATAATGTTCGTATTCGGGGGCGCGTGATCGGTGTCCTGCGCAGTTTGATCTAATCGCCTACTCCACAATACTCTAATAGCCGATGCTCAATTGCGATTGAGCATCTTTTTTGTCTCAGATGGCAGATGTTATACCTCGGCGTGATCGCGTTCGCTCGGTCTACTCGCCTGACGAGAGCGGAAAGGGGGAAGGTAAGGGGTATCGTACTCCTTAGAGCGTGATTAAAAACCTGGGCGGTTGATGCGGCTTGACCATGACATCGCCATAATGGTCAGAGGAACGATGGCGGGTACCGTATGCGGCTCCGCGACGCGCTGGAACAGGGGTGCAACGGTTACAGGGCCAGTACTGCTGAGCACGCCTGGTAGCCCTCACCTTCCCCCCAACCCCCTTCCTCTCCCGCGCTGCGGGCGAGGAAGGGGGAGGATGTCTCTGCGCCTCGCCTAGATCGGCGGACGTAGTTCCGTGGTCGTAGGCTGCGGGCGAGGAAGGGGGAGGATGTCTCCGCACCTGGCCTAGATCGGCGGACGTAGTTCCGTGGTCGTAGGTTGCGGGCGAGGGATGTCTCCGCACCTGGCCTAGATCGGCGGACGTGGTTCCGTGGTCGTAGGTTGCGGGCGAGGAAGGGGGAGGATGTCTCCGCGCCTTTCCCCTAGCCCCCTTCCTCTCCTCCACGAGGAGCGGGAGCGGGGAGGTGAGCGTAGCAGTGGCGATCCTGCGCCTGCGTCTGTCAACGATACCGAGTCTACTAACCAACACACCCCTCTCCCGCAGCGCGGGAGCGGGGTTGGGGGTGAGGGCGGCCCGCAGCGCGGGAGCGGGGTTGGGGGTGAGGGCGGCCCGCAGCGCGGGAGCGGGGCTAGGGGGGAGGGCGGCCCGCAGCGCGGAAGCGGGGCTGGGGGGAGGGCTATCCGCTCGGCAGCGAGAATGTGCGACGGATGGCGGAATAGAGCGTTGGCCCCCCAACGCAGTGGTTGCTCGGATTCGGTACGTTCCCAATGAAAAATCCGAGTTTTTGATCGTGCGCTTAGAGCGTGATTAAAAACCTGGATTTCTCAAGAGGTTCGTATAGTGTATATACGACCATTTGGTGAGGGATCAATGTTCTCTCTCGCCAGTTAACCCAAGTCCCCCCTTCCTCACCCCCTTTTTAAGGGCGAGGAAGGGGGCTAGGGGGTATCCAAAAGCTGCTCGACGCGATCGTTGAATATTTGCTCACCCCCTTTTTAAGGGCGAGGAAGGGGGCTAGGGGGAGATAGTGAGGGGCCGTGTTGTACCACCGCTCTACGGGACCATCGGCGGCGCAATTGGCGGGGCATCAACCGGCATCAGCCACGGCTCAACTGGCGGCACAATCCACCACCACTCGACTGTTACCCACATCACCAGCGCAATCGCGCCAATAACGACAACAAACCCTAGATCACTCCAACGCGGTTGCCATTTCCGTGTCGGTAACGCAAGATGTGAACTGATCCAGAGCAGGATGAAGGTGCCCAGTCCAAAACCTAGCAATGTCGCACGGTAGACCGGCATCAGCAACGGCCCTTCCGGTGCGTAACGCACGATCCCAGTACTAAACTGCGACAAGAAGGGGATAACCATAAAGGGATCACTGACGCTGAAAAATGGCAGATCGGGCTGCGGCATCATTGGTACAACCGTCGTTACGGCAACGATAGCGCTGAATGGATTGAGGTAGAGGAGCCAGGGTGGTGGGCTTTGCCCCGGCGGGGTACTGAATTGTGGCCAGATTGATGCGATAATTAGCGGTACACCGCAAATAAGCAGTACAATCGCATAGCTTAAGATGACCGCCGGTACAGTGCGACCTATTAGTGCCGAACTGAAGAGACCTATCGTTCCGAAGAAGAGGGCCGCACCACCTAATAGAATGACCGTCAAGACCAGTGTGCGCAATGAGACACCACCGAAGATCAAGACAATGCTGAACACCGGTATTGATGCCACAATCAGTAGAAACAGATAGCTTAAGGCGCCAATGAGTTTGCCCGATAGCAATTGACCGGGTCGTAAGGGCGTTGCCAGCAACATATCATAAGTCAAGCGCTCGCGTTCGCTGCTGATTGCACTGCTCGTTAATATCGGTGCTACTAACACGATAAAGAACATCTCGGTAAAGGCCAGACCCTTGAATAAGGCCTGTCCGATATGTGAACTCAACACGACCGTCCCGCTTCGTGCCTGTGAGACCATATACTGATAGATGCCAAAGGTTGTGAGGATCAGGACGAGCAGGAAGATGGTCAGGATCAGGTACGGACGGGCACCACGCATACGGGTGCGCGCTTCACGTATCAGGATCGGATTGAGCTGTGGTATCCGGAGTTGTGCATTCATAGACATTCCTACCCCTGGATGACGACGTTTTCAGCCAGTATTTGCCATTGTCAAGCGTAAGAAGAACTCTTCGAGGTTCTCACTGCGCGCACTAAACTCACTGATTGCCACGCCAGCGCTGACCAGTTCAGCAAGGAATGTGGCACACTGCTCTTCACCAATTGGTTGCGTAAAGTCGACAATCAATGAGCGTGGATCAGCCGGCACAGTGCTAACAGTCTGTACCAGTGGTTGATGTTGAAGTAATGTCAGTGCTAAGACTACATCGCTCTCACGAGCAATTCGCATGCGTACCCGTGAACCAGTGGCTAATTGTTGCTGCACCTCGGCCAACGGGCCGCTGATCAGCATTCGTCCATGATCGATAATGCCAATCGCATCGCACACTTCGGCCAGTTCACTCAAAATATGCGAGCTGAGCATGATCGTCTTTCCCATGTCTCGAAGCGTGCGTAATAACTCGCGTAACTCTACCCGTGCGCGTGGGTCTAAACCGCTCGCCGGCTCATCAAGCAGCAAGATGGGCGGGTCGTGTACCAGGGCATGGGCCAGACAGAGACGTTGCTGCATACCGCGGGAGAGGGTTTGCACAAACGCATCACGTTTGTCACTCAGATCAACCAATTCGAGAAGTTCATCTACCACCTGGCGCAGGCGGGCCCCGCGCAACCCATAACAACGGGCGAAAAAGTCGAGATATTCCCAGACCCGCAGATCGTCGTAGACGCCGAAAAAATCTGGCATATAGCCGACGAACCGCTGCGCCAGCCTGCTAGTTAACCGTTCGCCCATAAGGCGGATTTCACCACTGGTTGGGGTTTGTAAGCCGGCCAACAACCGCAACGTGGTTGTCTTACCGGCTCCATTTGGGCCAATGAATCCGTAAATACACCCTTGCGGTACCTGCAAATTGAGTCGGTCAAGCGCAACCAACTTCTTGTAGCGGTGTGTCAGTTCTATGGTTTCAATGGCCAGCGTCATGGTAGGCGCCCTCGCACGATAGGGTCAGGATAAACACAGGTAAGGTTCTGCATATCGCGATTCTTGAGCCGCAATCGTATAATCCCCTGATGACTGAGAAAATGATCGGGCTGAGGTATCTCGACCTCTATATTTTGAAACACCTGGGTCGGAACCGATTCCCACTGCCCGTTCGTCCAGTTGTACACCTCGATATCCCCATTCCAGAAAGAGTCAGAGCGTAAGCTGAATGCCAGGGAGGTAGGTTGTAAACCGACAAGACTCTCTGGTAGCGTAAAACGCATAACCGTTGCGTTACTATCAGGAACAATGCCGAGCCTATCCCCGGTGTAGCATGGACTATTGAAACCACCACTCTGTTCAACTGAAATCGAAAAACTACCGTTCCGCAGTTCTAACTCGCCGGTTGTGCGCAAATGTGCCGTACCACGGATCAACGTGAGCTGCTGCATAGTTGCTCGTCGTTCAAGCGGCGTCAGCCAGGTTATAGTATTACTATACCAGGCTAAGACCAATGGTTGCAGGCCGCGAGTGTTGGTGCCATACCCGTAAAGAGCATCGAGAATCCGGCCTCGTAGTTGAAGTGTTGGCGAAACTGGTTGCCCTATCTTTCCCATAGCCTCAAATTGAGGGCCGTAAATGAGATAACTGAGCGAGATGCCATCAAAAGCATGCGATGGTTGTTCGAGTGATACCGAACGCTGCTCGCCGGGAGATAGGTTACCGATCATACCGACCCGATTCCCGTAGATCAGTACCACGTCTTCAAGTGAACGATCACTGCGGTTTGTTACATCACCCTTTACCTCGTCACCGTCAATTGTAATGTGTGCGGTCAGGTCTGGCGTGCGAACGATTCGATCACTGAGCAGACCCTGGAGTGACCATTGTTGAATCTCTAACCCCTCTACCACCTGACCATCAGCAGCCGCCTGCACATAACGGCCATTCGTTAACGATGGTGTACTCCACGGTCCTTGCACTGAAATCGGGCGTACTAACGCGGTGGTGTCAGTGGTACCTAAACGATAGGTAGACCGATCTGGGGAAAAAATACCAATGAATGCCCGTTCCCGCGCCAGTGTTGGGGTATTCGCGTCGAGGAGTGTAATCTGGCTGATAATGACTTCTCCCCCGCGCAGACCATAGCCGATGCTGTAGGCAATAGCGGCGAAGATCACAGTCAGCACCGGTATTACGATCCAGCCCAGTGCCAGCCGATCTAACCGGCGTAAGACCAGGTACGTTATCGGCCCGACCACGATCAGATAACAGGCAAGTAACATGCCGATCACGTTCAGGGAAGGTAAATCCAGTGCCGGTAAGCTGGTTAATGCGCTGGCGAGATTCTCTTCAAGGTATGTTGCGTAGAGTTTGGTACCAAAACCTAGCCCCTGCGGAATAAACGATGGAGGGGGAAGCAGTGCCTGCCATAACTCACGCCAGCCTATCCAGTTTATCAATTGGGGGGTAGCTAGATCAAACGCAAGAACGATTGCTTGACCTTCACCGTAACGGATTCCGTAAGCCAGTGGCAACTGACTCTTGATCAACGGTATGGTTACTGGGAAGACACGTTGGGTTGCTGTCCCCGTAGCCGGGTTTAACCCCACAAGTGTTAGCGGCGGATCACTAAGTGGGTCTGATCGAGCGCTGACTGTGGCAGCGACAAGCTCTGGTGGCAAGAGCGACAACGTGCGTTGTATGCCAATATCACCATTCACCAGCAACGTGCCACCACGTTGTACCCAGCCTTGTAGCGCACTCTGCTGCGCTGGTGACACTTCATTGACCGCAACATCGGTGAGAATAAGGGCATCAAAGGCCGACAGCCCTAAACTTTCTGTCGGCAACTCCATCAGAGACAAGGGCACGCTTGTCACTCGTATGCCATCAGTCAACTGTGCAGGTAAACGAACTTCACGATCACCGATCACGCCAACCAGTACACCTTCCGAGACCAGTTGCAAACGTGCTGAAGTCGTGGCTACCTCAGCGCCGTCCGCTAATAGTCGGACATTGAGTTGCCGTGAGTTGCCGTAGATGTACGCAAGGATCGTGACTCCTTTCCGGCCCCCACCTGGCACATCAATAAATGTGCTCTGAAAAGGCCCATTACTCGTTCCAACCACGATCTCAACACTACGGTCAACGCCTCTGTTTGTTACTTCCACAGCGACCGGTAACCACGTTCCAGGACGAACAAAACCTTGAAACGCCGGTCGGGCAACCAGCGTCATATCCGGCATATCCGACGATTGGGCCGTAGTTGTTGCCACGATGCTATGACTTAAAACCAGCCAGACCAGCAACAGTCCTGGCAACAAAAGCCTCACACGCCATGGGTGCATGCGGTTTCCTCCATCACGCGATTGTTAGTCAGAATTACCTGACCGATGAAAGACATCACTAAGCACTTCATACCCTGCCGCATTAATCCAGGCAATCCGATAGCACACCGATATTAAGAGAGTGCGTGCCTGCCAACAAATCTTTTGGCTTGTAATCGATCTCGCCTTCCCGCAGCTCTTTCTCAATCTGATGCCGAGGAAAGGAAAGAGGAGTTGGGCTTAGGACGCTGATATTCACTTCTACGTATGTAGACGTCACCTTCAGAAAAAGGTTCCAACACAACACAAACGCGCCCTTCTCCGGTAAGGAGGAAAGGCGCGGCAATCGTGGCTGCGGTATAATCAACTACGCTTAGCGGCGATAGCGGTGCGATGGATAACGGTCGCGAATACGCACCCGAATTGGATCGGGTTGTACCCGACGCAGCGATGCTAATACGCCACCGGCAATCACGATGAAAGCCGCCAGAAGAAGTAAAGTCATCATACGCGAATCCTTTCCGCTGCGAAATGGGTCAACACCCGCGGGCGCAAGTGTATTGTTTCAGTAGTGAGTAGTATAACGAAAAATTGTTACCACGTCCATACCATTTCGTGGATTTTTAGTATTTTTTCATCTTCGGCCCCAGTGGCTGTCTTGTCATTGATGGAGGTACTATGCTTGATCCTGTGGCAATTCGCGCCGGCTTGGCCTCGGAAGCCATGCTTCCGGTCACCATCCACTGCTACGATCAGGTCGGATCGACGATGGATGTAGCCCGTACAGCGATCCAATCTTTGCCACCGGCGGCGTTACCGGTCTTGGTTGTTGCCGAGGAGCAAACCGCCGGTCGCGGTCGGCTTGGGCGGCGTTGGTTTGCCCCGCCGGGAAGTGCCCTGCTCTTTTCTCTGGGTCTCTATCCACCTCCCATCGCTACGACCACTCCGACTGCATTGATCTGGATGGCGGCGGTTGCCCTGATCGAAGCGATTGAACGTGAGACGCCATTACGTGTCGGATTGAAATGGCCTAATGATGTACTCGTCCAGACTGCGACCGGTTGGGCCAAGACAGCCGGTATTCTGCTTGAAGGTGGTTGGGATAAAAATCGGCTGGTATGGGCAATTATCGGCTGTGGGGTCAATATCAGCGCGGCTCCTGATCCAGAGGTTACACGCTATCCGGCAACTGCACTGGCGATTGCGGCGGCAACACCCATTGATCGCCTTCAATTTTTACAGACACTGCTTCAGCGCTACGATTACTGGTTTCGTCAACTTCAGGCTGGTGATAGCGAATTCTTGTGGCAAACCTGGCGGAACCGTTTATTGACTCTGGGCCAGGTAGTCCAGATCACTACTGTGACCGATATCATTTGCGGTGAAGCGATTGATGTTGATCGCAATGGTTCATTGATCGTGCGTGATGGCAGTGGTGCATTACGCTGGATCGAGAGTGGTGATGTTGGTATCATCGGCGATCATGCGAGTGATGTGTGACAACTCCCTGGTATCAGAGGTTTTTCAGCCGAGTATCATTGTGTCTTGTCTTCAAGAAGTAACAATGATATGGTATAGTAGCAAGCGATGCAAAATACAACAGCAAAGATGCCTGATTTCGATCCATGACGATCATCGTGCAGAGCACTAAAAATCTAATCCTGTGGGACAGCTCTGCCCCGACCTCGGCAAAGGGCATCTGAAATACGGAGTAGGAGGTTATGATAGTTTCGCCCAGACGGATTTTGAGCGGTGCCATATTTATTGCAAGCCTGATCGCTGTAGCCGCGCTGCTACGAATCGGGCTTGAATGGCGTCAGGTTATAGCAGATGTTAATGCGATGATTGTCACCCCGGCTACACTGCCCACCGAACCGGTTGTTACTCCCACCCCACAACCTGCCGTTGCTGAGGAGGTTTTTGGTCCACCCCCGGCGCCTTTCGCTGGGCAACCGACTGCATCTCCGGCATCAAACTCTGCACCGGCAGCCACTGCAACTGCCGAGGCTCTTCAGCTTAGCCGATCAGAATTGAACATTCTCTTATTGGGAACTGATGCCCGCCCTGATGAAAATGGCCCGACACGCACCGATGCGATCGTGCTTGTCCATGTTGCTCGTGATACCGGCCGTGTCAGTATGCTCTCTATTCCACGCGATCTCTGGGTGAGCTATCCTACCGGCGGTGAAGGTCGGATCAACGCAGCGTATGCGGTCGGCGAACATCGGTTTGGCCCAGGCGGTGGTGCAGCCCTGGCCAAATCGACGGTGAGTAAGCTGCTGGGGATTCCAGTTGATTATTTCATCCTGATCAATTTTGAAGGTTTCAAGAAGATTATCGACATTATCGGCGGAATCGAGATTGATGTACCAAAACCAATTTACGATCCGGCCTATCCAACAGATGACTACCGCACGATCGAAGTGTCGTTTGCAGCCGGGCGACAATGGATGGACAGTGAGCGTGCGCTGATCTATGCCCGTACTCGCCATGCGGATAGCGATTTTGGTCGCAACCAGCGTCAACAACAGGTATTGATGGCGATTTTTCAACGAGTTCGTGAGCGAGGCTTATTACAACAACTCACCAGTCTCGACGATTATACCGGTGCGCTTCGTGGGTATGTACTAACCGACCTTAATTACCGTATGATGCTCGAACTGGCCAGTTTTGCCCGCACGATTGACACGCAACAGATTTTGCGCTACGCCATCGATTCATCATCAATCGTCGAACTTGATGGTAATGCAACGTTTAGCGTTCGTCCACAGGCATTACGTCGCATTGTCGCACAATTTACTGGCGAAGCGGTCTCAACTGCCGGTGGCGAATAATTGAAATCCGTGACCGAAACATCTGCAAGTAGCAGCGTATTTCGTAGCATCGCCCTGGCCGCATTGCTCATCAGTCTGGGCAATATTACCAGTAGGGTACTGGGTTTAGTCCGCGAACCAATTATCGCTGCCTATTTTAGCCGTGGGTTGGCCGTTGATGCATTTACGCTGGCCTGGACACTCCCTAATGCGCTCTATGAGCTGCTTATTAGCGGCGCAGTCAGTGCGGCGCTGGTGCCGGTGTTTAGTGAATATGCTGAGCGCGACCGGGATGAGTTTTGGTATGTTGCTTCGACCATTATCACCCTTGCCTGTACCATTCTGGTCATAGCAAGTGCATTGCTGGCGTGGCAGGCGCCACTGGCGCTTGCTGTGGTAACGCGACCAACCGAATCGGCGTTGCGGGCCGAAGCAGCAGCACTGATTGGCTGGTTGCTGCCAGCGGTAACGCTCATGGGAGTTTCTGCTATCGTTACGGCAATCTTGCACGCGCAACGTCGCTTTCTGCTGCCAGCCTTTGTCGCGGCTGCCTTCAACGCCGGAATGATTATCGGGACTGTCAGCCTTGCTCCACACATCGGGGTTCATAGTCTGGCGATTGGTACCTTACTGGGAGCAAGCGCTCAACTGCTCATTCAGTGGCCAGGACTACGTGGCGCTCATCTACGGCTCAGCTTTGATCTTCGCCATCCGGCAGTACGTCGTATCTTACGCCTTTATGCGCCTGTCACGTTAGGGATTGGCTTCTCGTTAATCGGTGTCACGATTGATCGCTGGCTGGCATCAGGCTTTCCTGCGGCTATCTCAACGATGCGCTTTGCCACTACCCTGATCCAATTTCCGCTTGGATTGGTTGCCTCGGCAGTAGCGCTTGCCGGCCTGCCAACACTCTCACGCCAGAGTGTGGCTGGCGACGAGACCGCTTTTCGTGATACGCTGGCAATGGCGCTAAAAATTGTGCTGCTATTGATTCTCCCTGCCACGGCTGGACTGGCTGTCCTTAGCCTGCCAATCACATCCATGTTGTTCGAGCGCGGTGCCTTTACTGCCCAGGATAGTGCAATTACCGCATTAGCGTTGTTAGCCTATCTTCCAGGGTTGCCAGCGGCAGCCGTTGATCAAATATTGCTCTTTGCATTTTATGCTCGCAAGAATACCCTGACTCCTAACCTGATCCAGGGCGCAGCCATTCTGTGCTATCTCCTTGTTGCCGTGCCGCTCGCTGAATGGACATCACTCGGCTTTCTGGGTCTGGTGTTAGGCAATTCAGCGCAGTGGATCGGACATGCGGTCATTACCGGCTGGCTTCTGCACCGCCTTGTGCCGCTCAATGGATTACGTCTTGGTGAGGCAACAATAAAAGGTCTACTGACCAGTGGGATTATGGCGCTAATAGTGGGTGGGATCGCTTCGCTATGCGGACAATGGTCACCGCTGATCCAGGTTGCCATCGCGGGGAGTGCCGGTGTACTCGTGTATGTGCTGCTCGCGTTGATCTTACGTATCGAAGCGGCTACCTTTCTATTTCAGATCGTTCGCGGGCGCCTGCGTCGCAGAGGAGTGGCAGGTAGGTGAATGCGGGAATGCTATGACCTGTCAAAGGAGGGCGCAGCACTGCTGCGCCCGTACATCTCTCATGGGTACAATCGCTCTTCGAGCGTGCGCATTCGTTCCACAAAGAGAGATAGGAAACGAGGAGTATCAAATTCGACAACCGCACGGGCGTTTGGCTGCCGACCGCCGCTTAGCATGAAATCCGCAACCGTGAAACCCATCGTCAGTGAACTACAGGTCTCAACGGCAACGTAGACGTCGGTGTAAGTTGCCAGATCAGGGAGAAAGACAAGCGCTAGAGCTGCCGGATCGTTGATTGCACAGCCATCGTAGCCGAAGTACCGGCGATGGAACTCGATATAGAAGCGCGTGGCATCGGCGATGAAGCGACCGATTGGTTTGCCTGGCTGCGCCAACCGATCAACTTCGCTCTCGTGGAGACGCACCAGACGAGTGATGTCCCACGGCATAATGACCAGCGGCACACCTGACGAAAAGACGATGTGTGCCGCATGTGGGTCGGCGTAGACATTAAATTCAGCACGTGGTGTCACATTACCATCAGCGCGCAATGCACTGCCCATCATCACGATTTCACGCAGCGCACCGGCCAGCCGTGGTTCTTTGCGTAGAGCGAGTGCAACGTTCGTTAACGGCCCGACTGCGACCAGCGTTATTTCACCGGGTGCGGCCAGTGCCGTGCGAATGATGAAATCAACAGCGTGTTCACGAGCCGGTTGTAGGCGTGCAGGGGGGAGTTGCGCGTAGCCAAGACCGCGCTGACCATGGGTGTCGTGAGCGGTTGTCAATGGCCGGAGTAACGGGCGATCACAGCCGGCAAACAGCGGTATATGTTGGCCGCCACCCAGCTCTAGCACGGCCAGCCCATTGGCTACTGCTTCGGCCAGTGTACAGTTTCCATGGACGATGCTGAGACCGAGTAATTCTACTTCGGGCGAGGCCAGTGCGAGCAAGATAGCTAAGGCATCATCGATACCCGGATCGGTATCAAGAATAATCCGGCGGGGCGCGTTCATCGAACCTCCTGATAGGGAACAAATAGCCTCAATGATCGTTGATTACTATAGCACAAAGTGAGGCGCGAGAAGAAGGAGGGGATGGTGTAGAAGAGATCGATGCCTAAGCCATCCGCAGTATATGTGAGGGGGCGCTGTTTCCTATGCTATGCTCGACCGGTGAGGCGATTAGCACTGATCGGGGCTGGCTCTACTCACTCAGGTCCTTTGCGGAGGGTGATGCGCCAACCAACGAGTTGCCAGGCACTACACAACGCAGGCCAGCGGCCCGCGTTCCCAGGGCAACCGCGTGGAGCGGGGATCATCGTGCAAGGGGACACGTAATGGTGGTCAGTACTACCTTACTCTACTCTCAGGTTCTGGCTCATCTCAGAACCGACGTTGACGCTTTACGAAGCGCGTGCCATAATGATCGCAAATGACAACACAGGAGCTGACATGCGGGCTTATCTCGATATTGAAACAACCTACAACGGCATAATGAGTGTGATCGGGATATACCGTCACGACCGCGGAGTTATCCAATTGGTCGGTAGCGGAATCTATGACGTTGCTCTCTATGAAGCCCTCGAATCTATCACTACCATCGTAACCTTCAACGGAAGCAGCTTTGACTTACCGGTGATTAAACGTCAGCTCCAGGCCGATCTTCGCGCTAAGTTCGCTCATCGCGATCTCTTGCCTGAATGTCGTCGTCGAGGACTGCGTGGCGGATTAAAAGGCGTGGAAGAGACGTTGGGAATTCGTCGTGCTTCAAGTGGCCTGACTGGGCGTGATGCACCGCGCCTCTGGGCACGCTACGAGGCATATGGCGACCATGTCGCATTACAAATGCTGCTCGACTATAACCGTGATGATGTTATCAATCTGGCAATGATAGAAGCACTCCTTGACGACAACAACCTGCCGGTCGCTAATCCGGCTCACATCGTCAAATTAGGATAACGCCAGCAAGTGCTTCATTATCGTGTATCTTTGCTAACAACAATGCAACCACAAATTCTTGACGGCCGCTATCAAATTGAACGACTCTTAGGTGAAGGTGGGATGGCTCGTGTCTACCTGGGGCGTGATCTACGACTGAACCGACCGGTAGCGATAAAAATACCTCATCCCCATCTCATGACCGATCCTGAGTTTCTGGCCCGTTTCCGTCATGAAGCTCATGCAGCCGCGATGGTGAGTCATCCTAACCTGGTCGACGTCTACGACGTAGGGCAAGACGGAAATCAGCACTACATCGTCATGGAATATGTGGCCGGGGTAACACTCAAACAACTGATCAACCGGGAAGCACCGTTTGCTGTTCCACGAGCAGTGCGGATTGCTGAGCAGATTGCACGTGGCCTGCACGCAGCCCATCGCGCCGGATTAATTCATCGTGATATTAAGCCACAAAACATTATTGTTACCGATGAAGGTCAGGTGCGGATTACCGACTTTGGGGTTGCCAAGAGTCGGCTTTCAACGGCCATGACCGAAACCGGCGTGGCGCTAGGCACAGTTGACTACATCGCTCCAGAACAAGCTCAGGGCCGACCGGCAACTCCTCAATCAGACATTTACGCGCTGGGAGTCGTCTTATACGAAATGCTCACTGGGCGTTTACCTTTCACCGGTGATAATCCGGTAGCCGTGGCGATGAAACATATCAGTGAACCACCAACCCCACCACGACGCTACAACCCGCAAATACCACTTGCACTCGAAGCCATTGTGTTGCGCGCACTGGCCAAAGACCCCGCGCAACGGTATGCTAGTGCTCTGGAGCTGGCCGAGGCGTTACAAGCTTATGACCGGTTAGGTTCACAGGTGACGGTAGTAAATCCAGAGATCGCACCATCAGCGCTGGTACGTCCGATCAATCCACCGCGACCGGCGCAAGGTACGGCCAGTCGTCCGGCGCCAGTTCCCAGTCCGCGTCCGGCGACGATGCGCGCCCCCCGTCAAGAAGGAATAGGTTGTGGGATCTTTCTGGTTGGGATGCTCACCCTCGTCGGCGTACTGGCTGTTGTCTTTTTTGTCAGCAGTGGTATGATGACCACTCTTTTCAGTGGTGATCTTCGTCGGCCATCACCGAATGCGCCAGGGAATGTTCAGAGCACCCCTGAAACACCGTCGCCAACGACTGTTGCCACAACTACTGTTCCCAACATTGTCGGACAAAGTGATGGTGAAGCGCGTAGCTTGCTGCAACAGTATCAGCTTATTCCTGCTCCTATTGGTGAATACAACCGCGATGTCCCGCAAGGAATTGTCATTTCGCAGACGCTCGCACCCGGTACGCTGGTAGAGATCAATAGCCCGTTATCCTATACGGTCAGTCTGGGGCCGTTACTGATAGCAGTTCCCGATGTCCGCAATACACGCAGTGACATTGCGCGAAGTCAAATGATCGCTGCCGGTTTTACGGTCAAGATCATTGAAGAACCGAGTCAAACTGTAGATGCCGGTTTTGTGATCAGGCAAACACCAAGTGCGAATTTGCGTATTCCTCAAGGCGATGAGGTAACCCTCTACGTAAGCCTGGGCGATGTCGTGCGTTTTCCCGATGCCATCGGGCTAAGTCGATCTCAGGCTGAATCCATTCTGAATAATACCGCTGGGTTAACTCTCGTCTATGTTGATGTCCAGGGACGCGACCGCCTACCCGACTTCGACAAATACGCACCGAATCAGGTCGTGAGTGCCGCACGCGAAACAAAAGATGGCTATGTCGGAATAAACAACGGCGATTATGTTCCGCGGGGAAGTCGAATCGTCTTGGGGGTAAGGGCAGAGGAATAGAACAGGGAATATTTGAGTACTGGCAGGGGAGGCAATCGCCTCCCACTATTATCACTACCCCGACGCACATCAATCAGTTGTGATCGGTGATAGAGGTACTCTGTAACCGCATCCGCTCGGCCTCGGCCAGCAGTTGCTGTCGTTCACTTACACTGAGCGCCCGATTGGCGAGTTGACGCCATTCTTCGTTGGTGAGCCAGGCCCACTGACCGGCTTCAGTCTTGATCCAACGTGGAGCTTTGGGAGTAGTATAGTAATTGTGTGGCATCATATCTGAAGCACCTCCTTTTTGACTATAAACGTATCAATTGATTATACAGCCATTGGTCACAACCATAATGTAGCGTAGCAAGATTGCGAGTGGCTGAATAAAACTGCATAACGGTTAACAGCCTACTCATCCAACCAGGGATGAATGTTCTTCCAAAATGCGACCATTGCGTAGCTGAAAGACACGGTCAGCCACACCGATCATCTCACGGCTGTGTGTCACCATTAGCAAGGTTTTTCCCACCTGACGGGTCAGGCGGTCGAGCAGATCGAGCACCTGCGCACCGGTATCACTGTCCAGGTTACCGGTTGGCTCATCGGCCAGCACCAGATCGGGGTTATGCACCAATGCCCGAGCGATTGCAACCCGCTGCTGCTCTCCACCGCTGAGGCGATCAGGGTATGTATTGGCGCGATCGGCTAATCCGACCGCTTCAAGCATCGTAAGAGCTGCTGTACGGGCCGCAGGTCCGCGCTGGCCGTTTAGTTCGAGCGGCAACAGGACATTTTCCAGCGCCGTTAAGGTTGGAGCCAGGTTGTAAAATTGGAATACGAACCCGATGGATCGGCGCCGAAAGAGCGTTCGTTCACGCTCAGATAGTTGATCAAGGCGCTGGTTGGCAACCCAAATTGCACCACTGTCTGGAGCATCGATGCCGCTTACCAGATTGAGCAAGGTGCTCTTACCGCTGCCACTTTTACCGAGCAATACTACCAGTTCACCTGGCTGAATCCGCAGGCTGACGTCTTGCAACACTGTACGCCGACGTTCGCCTTCCAGGTATGACTTGGTTACGTGCTCGCAAGAGATAATAGAGTTGTTAACCGTTTGCATATGTTCTCGCAATCTTTTGCACAGGTTTATGGATATTATACGGCATATTGTCAACCATATGCAATAGCCTGCGCGACACCATTGGGAATTTCAACGGTCTTTCCTGACCCGGCAGCAGCGAGGAGAGCGCGGAATGACGCGTTTACGAACCCTATCCGTAGCGCGTCTTTCCACGTGTTGCTGCCCGTTCCGCCGAGCAGATACGGCCAGACACTGTTCCCTCAATGATCATGCTCGGCATCGTAAAGCCTGGCCGAAATATCCTGCGATAGAAGAAATCAGGAGTGGCGGTTCACGAACTACTCCTCCATGGGCAACGTCGGCTACTCCTGGCGGAGCATGGTGTTACCGTCCCTTACCCGGCGTGATACATCGGTCGGGGCGCAGCGCCTCTGCGCCCATCTATCGTGTTTCATCCGTTGTTAACGATGCACTCAGGCATACTCAAGCCACCCATAACGATCAGGGCGCTCTCCCTGCACAATGCCGAAGAAGGTCTCTTGCACAGCGGCAGTAATCGGCCCACGCCGTCCTGATCCGACCGGAATACGATCCACAGAACGGATAGGTGTGACCTCGGCTGCCGTGCCGGTGAAGAATAGTTCATCGGCTAAGTACAGCATCTCGCGCGGGAGTATCTGCTCGCGCACCTCAACTCCCATATCACGGAGCAGTGTTATCACGGTATCGCGGGTAATTCCGCTTAAGATCGATGAAGTCAACGGCGGTGTATAAACGATCCCATTACGCACCAAAAACAGATTCTCGCCGCTTCCTTCGCTGATATGACCATCTGCATCGAGTGCAATGCCCTCGGCGTAGCCGTTGGTGATGGCTTCCATCTTAATCAACTGCGAATTCATGTAGTTGCCACCAGCCTTGGCTAAGGCCGGCATGGTATTGGGAGCAAAGCGATTCCACGATGAAATGCAGACATCAACACCTTGTTCCATCGCTTCGGCGCCGAGATATTTCCCCCATTCAATTGTGGCAATCGCCACTTCCACCGGGTTGTTGAGCGGGTTTAACCCGATCTCGCCGTAACCGCGGAAGACGACCGGACGAATGTAGCCTGAGCGTAACCGATTGGCGCGAACCGTCTCTTTCACGGCGGCCACCAACTGGTCAAGTGTGTACGGGATCACTGTGCGATAGATCTTTGCCGAATCGATCAATCGCTGCATGTGCGGCGTTAGGCGAAAAATAGCCGGCCCTTGCGGCGTTTCGTAGCAACGAATACCTTCAAAAAAGCTGGTACCGTAGTGGATAACGTGGGCCATCACGTGGACAGTGGCTTTGTCCCACTCTACCAGCTCACCGTTGAACCAGATGTAGTCCATTTTTTGGATCGGCATTGACCTACTCCTTTTGGTACATGAGCCATCTCACATATACCGCTACCTGTATTGAGAAAAAGCGAAATAGCTTCTAGAGCGCGTGTTCCTCTTCTGACCCTGTTTACTTCTCTGATGAGAAGAAACAAAGGTATTCAGGTGAAAAAATACGGAGATGTTCAGCCATCCCCGTAAGGCCAAGGGTTAGCCATCTGTCGCCCGTTGCCAACGTAACAACACCTCACGAGCCGCCCGTGCCGCTTTCGCCCGATGACTGATCTGATTTTTGCGCTCGGCACTTAGCTCGGCCAGTGTTGCATCTTCATCGAGAACATAAAAGATCGGATCGTAGCCAAAGCCACCAGTTCCACGAGGTGTAAACTCGATCACACCAGGCAGAGTGCCTTCAACAAGTTCGGTTGGGTATTCAGGATGGGCCAACGCAATGACGCATACAAAGCGTGCGAGTCGTTGATGCCAGGGAATATCACGCATTTGATCGAGCAGGTACTGTAATTGTGCCGCCCCAGAAAGACCGCCATACCGCGCTGAATGGATGCCAGGCGCACCACCGAGTGCTGCTACTTCGAGACCACTATCGTCGGCTAACGTCGGTAAGCCGCTAAGTGACCGATACCCTTCGGCCTTCAGACGCGCATTTTCGGCGAAGGTCTGTCCGGTCTCTTCTACCACGGTTTGAATGCCTACATCGGCCAGCGAATAGAGACGCAGGTTAAGGTCGGCAAATATGTCGGCAAATTCGCGTAATTTACCCGGATTATGGGTAGCGATAAGTAGTTCGCGCATAGGTCTAACACAAGCCGATTTGTTCCCAACAAAGTTGTGTGCCATTGTACACGAAGGTACAGGCGTGAGCAACTTTTGATGATTCCTGACCAGCTCTATCTCAACGCAGCGCGGGTGTCTTACCCTCGTTCATTCCACGATGACAGACTTCTTGCCGAGTCTACATACGTCTTTTTCTTCTCTTGACACGGAAGAGTTCCTGTGGAATACTGCAAGGGATTGCTAAGATTTGTATAGATTTGTAAGGGAAGAGCAATGCTACAAACAAGTGGTCTCTGGTTAGCCATCGCGACCTTTCTTAGCATTTGGTGGGGGCACGTTGGAGTACGCTGGTTAGAGGCGAAATGTGCCAACATTCGGCCACCAATGTTTATTCTGATCGCTGCGGGTTTCGGATTGAACATTGCAGCACTCTTTGCACCGAATGTAACAATCGGTGGCGTATGTAGTGTGGTAGGTATGGCATTGTGGTGGGATGCCTTCGAGCTGATACGCCAGGATCGACGAGTACGCCATGGCCATGCACCGGCCAACCCTCATAACCCGCGTCATGCCCGATATCTGGCCGAAGGACGGGCGACGCTTCACGACCCACTTGATCGCGAGCCGGGCGATGTACCATTGATAACTCAACAATCGGTACGAGATCGCGAACCGGAAGTTGCCTGATACCGTAATAGCTCCTATCGTGAATTGAAATGCTAGTGAGGGAACGTTATGTCGTGGGAAGGAATTGCCATTGGTCTGTTCAGCCTGGGAATCATTGGGTTTGGGTTTTTCTGGGTCATTCGGATGGAATACTACCTCGGATACCTCTGGTGGCCATACCCAATGTTGTTTGGAATCGGTATTGTTGTGCTATCGCTCTTTGTCGCTGACGCAGGATGGTCGGCGTTGTTAGGGGTGACCGGTGCCTCTTTCATCTGGGGTGCGACCGAGCTGAAGGAGCAGGCAGTTCGGGCGGAATTGGGGTGGTTTCCACGTAATCCGAATCCAAAGCCGCTACCGCCGTTTGTTGAACTCATTCGGAAGATCAAGGCGCCGCACCTCTAGGAGAGTACCTTACAAGACAAGCTGGCTGTCCGAGCCGCCGATGTGTCTGGTGGGAAGTGGTAGCACTGGCGATATGTTCGTTGGGGTAGGTTTTCAACCTGCCCCGACTTTTGTTGTCGTTTAGTGCCTATCCGAATAACCGTCTCACGGTGCAATAGATGCAACCCATCAATGGAAGGACGGGCGCAGCAGTGCTGTGCCCCGACTGATCTGCTGCTGCAACAGAATGTGTCGGATAGGCGCTCTGTGACCGTCGTCGTGGATACCGGTAGGGGTGAGGCGGCGCCTTACCCCTCCTCGTGAATCTCGTGCACCGCATTACATCCATCGCCGAGGTTTATCCGTCGTGATGTTTCGGATAGGCGCTCAACTGCATAATAACAGTCGTTAAACCAGCCGCACCAGCGTCACCGATGAACGCAGCGTAAAGCCGAGCCCCCGTACCGGACAGAGAAGGGTTGGCTCGTCGGGATTTTCCTCGATCTTCTGCCGGATGCGATACACCCGCCCCTTCACCATTTCACGAGCTTCATCGTGGCTAATGTCTTGGATATACAACATCTGAGCCAACAATTGAAACGACAACATCTGTTGCGGTGCTCGTGCAATGCGCTCCAGGATTTCTACTTCATCGTCACTGAGTTTAATCACATCGCCCCCAATGGTGATACACGATTGATGGGCATCAATCATAATCGGTGGCCGGACGGCGTATGAGCGTAATGATGAGGTCTCGGCCAGACGCTTGCCGGTGTGCGATGGAGCGCGGTACCAGCGGTGGTGGATCCGCTGCAACACATGACGTACATTCCCGGATGATAATGGCGGGGGCATATATTCAACCATTGCAGGTCGCCGCAACGCTACTTCAAAGCCGCGACCGTACAAAACTGAAACCATTTCCGGTCGTTTCATCGAAAAATGTTCCAAAATATCACAATTCAAGAAGGGGGATACGCTCAAATTAAAGAAGAAAAGGTCAAAAGCACCACGTTCCAAATAATCACGTGCAGCATACAGATCATCGGTTGCCAAAACGGCCCAATGTGAGCGGTTCAGCTCAGCTACTATCGCCTTACGCAGCCGATTATCGCGCTCAACGAGGAGTGCAGTACCCGTCAACATGATGAATATCCTATCGTCAGAACAGCCCAGTGTCGCCGATTATACGACTTTACCATACCGAAGAGCAATCACCCATTACTCCTACCAATCTATAGTACTAGTCTGTATATCGTGAACATGTTTCTGATACTATATGCGAAACAACAATACTTTCTACCAATTTCATAATATTTATGTTTCGTATAATAAAATTCGATGAAGGGTACCGATTTTTGTCATAAAAGCCTGGATGGGAGTATTATGGATTCCGTTTCGATTCGGCATCACTTGTCCGGTGGTATAATACGGTTATGGCAAAGACACGTACCGTTTTCGTCTGCCAACAATGTGGCGCCCAGCAAACACGCTGGATGGGAAAATGCCCTGAATGTGGCGCATGGGATAGTCTGGTCGAGCAGCTCGTCATTCCACCTCGAGCTACCGGTGGCGGACGAGCATCTTCTACCGGACAGAATCAACCTGTCCGTCTGCGTGATGTGCCCCTGACCGATTTCCAACGCCTCCCGGTCTACGCCGATGAGTTCGCCCGTGTTCTCGGCGGTGGGCTTGTACCTGGTTCGGTCGTGCTGATCGGTGGTGATCCTGGCGTGGGAAAGTCAACGCTCCTCGGTCAGGTTGCCGCGCACTTCGCGGCTAGTGTCGGGCCGGCGCTTTATGTGAGCGCAGAAGAATCGGCGCAACAGATCAGGCTGCGCGCTGAACGACTCGGCCTTCACGCCGATGACCTTTTTCTCCTGGCTGAGACGTCGCTTGATCTGATCATTGATCACATCCGCAATTTACGCCCCCGGCTCGCGATTGTAGACTCGATCCAGACAGTATACCTCCCTGAGTTAACCAGCGCTGCCGGGAGTGTTTCCCAGGTACGCGAAGGGGCCTTGCGTCTAATGCAACTGGCGAAGGAGACCGCTATTCCCATTGTCCTGGTTGGTCACGTGACCAAAGAGGGGGCAATTGCCGGTCCCCGTGTGCTCGAACATATCGTTGATGTTGTGTTGTATCTTGAAGGGGATCGCTTCCACCAGTTTCGGCTCCTGCGTGGTGTAAAAAATCGCTTCGGTAGCACCAATGAAGTTGGAGTATTTGAAATGACCGGTGACGGCTTGCGCGAGGTTCGTAATCCTTCTCAAGTCTTTCTCGCTGAGCGCAATACCCAAAGTCCTGGTTCGACAGTTGCAGTAACTCTGGAGGGCACCCGTCCATTACTGGTTGAAGTGCAGGCGCTGACATCACATTCCGGGAATGCTCAACCACGACGAACGACCAACGGTTTTGATCTTAATCGACTGCTGATGCTTACCGCCGTCCTCGCGAAGCGGGTTGGTATTCCACTCTTTAATCAGGATTTGTATGTCAATATCGTCGGCGGTCTGCGGATCAGCGAACCGGCAGCCGATCTTGCGGTAGCGCTGGCTATTGCCTCATCGTACCGTAATCAGCGCATTGACCCCGACATCGTCTGTCTTGGCGAGATAGGGTTGTCGGGTGAATTACGTAGTGTCAGTCAGCTTGAACGTCGGCTGAGTGAAGCGGTAAAGCTGGGTTTTCGACGTGCAATTGTGCCAGCACACTTTACGCTCGAAGCACCAACTGGTCTGCGCATCACACCAGTACGGTCTCTATCTGAAGCCGTTGAACTCCTCACCCGCAAAACGACACCTTCCTCTACGCTGGACATTGATGAAGGGTGAGATATGAGACTAGGTCTCGATCTTCTGGTGCGCTTGTTTGGCTTTGGCTGGATGGCCTATCTTGGTTTCTGGATCGGTCGCTCGCTCTCAGGGCCAAATCCAACGGTTGAACAGACTCAAGCGACTCTGTTGCTGGCGCTTGCCGGTGGCGGCCTGGGGCTGATCCTTGCGCCACGGGTCATTGTTGATCCACTGCGCTCTCTTTTCCGCCAGGCACGCACTATTCCTCTCTATGAAGTTATTCTAGTCGTCCTAGGTGTTGTGTTCGGTAGTTTTATCGGCGCATTGCTTACCGTACCATTGAATACGCTACCTGCGCCGTATCGAAACCTGTTACCCACCATCGTCACTGCAATTCTGATCTACTTTAGTGCATCGCTCCTGTATTTACGAAAACGCGAATTTGTCGAACTCGTCAATCGTTGGCAACAACAGCGAACGTCAGCGTCAACTATAACGGCAGTCCCTTCTGAATCGCCTCCGTCATCACCACCTGAGCGACGCTATCTTATCGATACTAGTGCGATTATCGATGGTCGGATCGCAGCCGTGGCACGTACCGGTTTTATTGAAGGAACACTCCTCATCCCTTCATTCGTCTTAACCGAATTGCAAATGCTGGCCGACTCGAACGATGATTTACGGCGCCAGAAAGGACGGCGCGGCCTTGATTTACTGAACCAGATGCAACAATCTTCGCCCCTACCCATCGAGATTGTTCACTATGATCTCCCTGACGCACTTCGTGTTGACGATAAATTGATCGAGCTGGCCCGTCGGCATCGCTGCCCGATCATTACGAACGATTACAATCTCCATCGCGTAGCCGGTTTGCAAGGGGTAACCGTGCTGAGCATCAATCAATTGAGCGATGCCCTGCGTCCGCCAGTGGCGCAGGATCAACGATTGCAGATTCTGATCCGTAACGAAGGTAACGCCCGTCAGCAGGGAGTTGGGTTTCTTGATGATGGAACACCGGTGATCGTCGAGAATGCGCGGCATCTGATTGGACAGACGATTGAGGTCGTGGTAACCCGGATTCATCAGACGCAAACCGGTCGTCTGGTCTTTGCAGTTCCTGTTGAGGAAACGTAATGCGTGCAGTTATTCAACGTGTCAGTGAAGCATCAGTAACGGTCGATGGTCACATTGTGGGCGCAATTGGTCGTGGGTTATTGATTCTCCTTGGCGTGAGCCATACCGATACAGCAACCGATGCGATACTGCTGGCCGCTAAAATTGCGCAACTCCGCATTTTTAGCGACCAGGAGGGAAAATTCAATCTCTCCTTGCTTGATGTTGGTGGTGAGGCATTAGTTGTATCGCAGTTCACCCTTTACGCTGACACCCGCAAGGGTCGCCGACCCAGTTTTACGGCTGCGGCCCGTCCTGAACTTGCCGCGCCGCTTGTGGATGCCTTTGTTGATGCTTTACGCACCCATAACATCCGTGTTGCGACTGGTGTCTTTGGGGCTATGATGCAGGTTGCCTTGATCAATGATGGCCCGGTAACCCTGGTCATTGATAGTGGAGACCTCCAAATGCCGCGCCGCGCCCGATCATCGAGCTAGGCAGGAGTCTGTATCTTTCCCTGTCGGCAGTGATGATCTCGTTCAAACCGACCCACAATCAAATGTACGGTCACATATCGTTAAGCGCCATCGGGTATAATTGTGACAGTATGGAATCGATGACGTTTCGCGTCCAGCGTGAAGCAGATGTCTACGTTGCGCTTAGCAGTGGTCGCCGACTCGCTACCGAGCTACAATTCAGTGAGACCGACCGCACGCGCGTTGAAATCTGCATTCTCGAGCTGGCTCACAACTTGATCCGGCATGCCGGTGGCGGCGAAATAGTGCTTACCCGTCTTCAGCGTGACAACACGACCGTGGGGATAGCGGTTGAGGCACGCGATAATGGGCCGGGCATCCCTGATATTGAACTGGCACTCCGCGATGGTTATAGCACGACTCATTCGCTAGGAGCCGGTTTGCCCGGTGTGCGCCGGCTCATGGATGAGTTTGAGATTCGTTCAACCCCAGGGATCGGGACAACCGTCCGTGCAGTGAAGTGGCGATCATTGCGTCAGTGATGAGGAATTATGAAATTTTCGTGGGGAGCAGCTATCCGCCCGAAAGCGGGGCAAAGTGTTAGTGGCGATGCGTATGTCATTCTTCCGTTCGCGGACAACCACCTCTTAGCAGCGGTAATTGACGGGCTTGGCGGTGGAGAAGCGGCTGCCGAAGCTGCGCAGCGTGCAGTGAGTGTTCTTAAACGTCAGCCTACTCTGGAACTAACAGAATTGATGCATCAGGCGGATCGCGCACTTGCCGGTAGTCGTGGCGCAGTGATGGCACTGCTGCGTCTCGATGCCAGAGACCGTTCCGCTGAGTTTGTAGGAGTGGGAAACATTGGTGTGCAAGTCTATAGTGATTTGCTGATCAAGCCAATATCGAAAAACGGAATCGTGGGCTATCGCCTACCACAACTCTTGCGTATGACCTATACTTACAATTCGGGTGACATCTTCGTTTTATATAGTGATGGGATTTCGAGTCGATTCACAACCGAGCAATCACCCGATCTCTATCAGCCACCGCAGCAGATTGCCGACGAGATTTTGCAACGCTTCGGTAAGGACAACGACGATGCAACAGTCGTGGTGATCCGCTGCGAATAGCACAGAGCAGATAGTGTTGGCCTTGCGCATCATGAAGTACACACTCAGCCAATGGCTCGACAACCAACAGACCGCCTTGCTACAGCACTGGTCAAATCAGCTTGAATCTGCTGCCAGCCCGGTAGCGGTACAATCACACATTGACACAAAACGCTTTGTGTTAGCTCTCATTGCTGCGGCGGAAGGCAACGAGTTGCCATTGCGCGAGCTGTTTACCGATTGGATAACAGGCGAGACCGAACCTGATGTACCGGCAATGGTACGGAGTCTCCACTATCTGCACCGTACCTTACGCACGACATTACTGCGTGAACCAGCCGAGCTGACGATCGTCGATGCCCTGGCCGATCTCTTTGAGCAAACCACAACTATTCTGATCGAAATCTGGTCTGAACACACCAATCAGCTCATCCAGGAACGCGAGTTTATTGCTGCTAGCCTCGATTCTGCTTCAGCAGCAGCCGATCAGCGTGCATTGCAACTGAAGGCACTCAACGATATTTCACAGCGTCTTTCAGCAACGCTCGACCGTGATGAGCTACTCGAAATTGTGATCGATAGCCTGTATCGTCTGACCGAAGCACACCATGTCGCCGTCTGGCTGGTTGACGAACAACAACGGCTCAAGGTCGTTGCCACCCGTGGTAATGGTGATGGCCCAACCATCGGCTACGTCTTGCCTGAGACAAACCCCGTTTTCCAGACTGCATTTCAGAACGGTGTATTCTGGCCCGCCCCCCCTACCGATCCCTCGCACGACTGGATTATCGCCGGTTGCAGTGTCTTGATCATCCCGATGACAGGTGGGACTGGCTTGATCGGTGCTATCACCCTTCAAGAACTGCAAAACCCGCTCGATCTACGCTTTATGCAAGACCTGGCCCAGAGCATTGCCAGCCAGGCTGCCATTGCTCTCCAGAATGCAGAGTTGTATCACACGATTCGTACTCTCAATGCCGACCTTGAACAGCGTGTGATTGAACGCACTCGTGAGCTGGAAGAAGAGAAGAACCGTCTGGCGACACTGCACGCAATCGCTGCTCAGGTCAATCAGACCCTCGACCTCGATCAGATTCTCAATAACTCACTGACGATGTTGGCGCGCATTGTGCAAGCCGAACATGCCTCAATTCTGCTCACCGAAGAAGATAATCCCAGCCTGCTGGTCACACGTGCTATTCTCGGCAAAAAGGTAACCCCCGACAACACGGTACGCTTTGCGATTGGTCAGGGCATTGCCGGTTGGGCAGCCCAACACGGGCAAACCGTCCTGGTGCATGATGTGGCAAAAGATGAGCGGTGGATCACCATTCCTGGCAGTAGCCGGAAGCGGGAGGGATCGATGATCGCCGTTCCGCTTTTTGTGCAGGGTGAGGTCATTGGCGTTATGACCCTCTCGCACCCACAGACCCATTTCTTCAGCGAAGGGCATGTGCGGTTGCTCAATGCCTGCGCCGGCGCAATTGCGATTGGCATTAATAACGCTAATCTGTTCCGCATGATCAGTGCCGAAGCCGAACGTCGCTACGAACTTCTTGATCGCCAGCAAAAAGAGACTAGTCAGATCGCTGCAATCTTGCAAAGTTTACTCGATGGTGTGATCGTGTGCGATCTCTACGGTGGTGTGATCAGCATCAATCAGGCTGCCAGTCGCATCCTCCATCGACCATTGGAAGAGTTACTGCTTTGGAACCTGCATGACATCATTCATCGCTACCTCGGTAACCATGCGGCTGAATTGCCACTTGATGATCTCTTACGCCGACCGTTAACCGTTGACGGTGCAGCACGAACGTTTACTACGACTGCGGTTATTGCGGGGAAAACGATCAATTTCGCGCTCAGTCCGGTACTCAAAGACGATGACGAGCTGCTCGGTGCACTGTTGGTATTGCGCGATATTACCCGTGAAGTTGAAGCTGATCGCATGAAGAATGAGTTTATCGGCACGATGTCTCACGAGCTGCGTACTCCAATGACTGCGATCAAGGGATTCACCCAGTTGCTGGCTATGGGGGGCCTCGGTCAGTTGAATGATACGCAGCGCGAATTTGTGAACACGATTTACAACAACACCGAGCGTATGATCAACCTGATCAATGACGTACTCGAAATTACCAAAATTGAGTCGGGGAGCATTGATCTCGAATGGCGTGCGCTGCATCTTGCTGAAGCGCTTAGCGGTGTCATTGCCGAACTGCAACCTCAAATCACACAGCGACGCCATCAACTAACTATCTTGCTCCCGCCGGGCCTGCCTCTGATCCGGGCCGATTCGATGCGCCTGCACCAGATTTTGTTTCATATCCTCTCCAACGCGGTGAAGTATACACCGGCTGGCGGCTCGATCACTATCGCAGCCCGCGAAGTGATGAATGTCGATCTGCCCGAACCAATACGAAGTACACTGAGCGATAACCGTCGTTATCTCCTGCTGAGCATCAGCGATACCGGCGTTGGCATCCGCCCTGAGGATCTGCCACGTATCTTTGATCGCTTCTTCCGTAGCGATAACCCGCTCAAGGTAGAAGCCGGTGGTACAGGTCTCGGTCTGTCGATTGTCAAACCGCTGGTGGAATTGCTCGGTGGCCGGATATGGGTGGAGAGTACGGTGGGTGTCGGTAGCACCTTTTCGCTCGTCCTCCCGGTGGCTGGCGATCACAGCTAGAGTTCACGAAGATTGCAGTTTTTAGCCGTGTTTGCTGCTATTCATTACATCCATCCCACTGCCGGGTAGGATGAAAACCTGTACAGTCCTTATCACGGATAACCAATCTTCCGGCTGAGGAAATTTCACCGTGCTGTGATATAATGCCCATTCATAATACGAACAATACCTCAAATATGGAGGAAGTGTAGATGACACCTTTGATCGGAATATCGTGCGGTACCTTCCATGATCGCGATTGGTGTCCGCCATCATACGGTCATCGCCAAACATATATCGACGCTGTTTTGCAGGCCGGCGGCGCACCCCTTTTAATTCCCCCGCTCCTTGACGCTGCGACATTGCGCACCATCTACGAACGACTCGATGGTGTCCTACTCGCCGGTGGTGGTGATATTGCACCAAATCACTACGGTGATCAACCGCATGAACGGCTCGGAACAATCGATCCACCCCGTGATCTGACCGAACTGCGCCTGGCACGCTGGGCCGCTGCTGAAGGAAAACCTCTGCTTGGCATCTGTCGTGGCGTGCAGTTGATTAACGTAGCACTCGGTGGATCGCTGTACCAGGATATTCCTTCACAGATCGACACAACTATTGATCACAATCTGTCATATACGCACGAAGATTGGACGTTTCTGGCACATTCGATCACGATTGCTGCTGACTCGCGCCTGGCCCGGATGTTGGGAACAACCCATCTGATGATCAATTCGCTGCACCACCAGGCAGTACGCCGTGTGGCGACCGGCTTACGTGCGGTTGCCTGGGCACCCGATGGCGTGATCGAAGCGCTAGAGAGTGAAGGGCCGACCTTTATCATTGGCGTGCAGTGCCATCCTGAAGCCTTGCAGGCAACCGTTGATCCGCGCTGGCAGCATCTCTTTGCTGCGTTTGTACAGAGCTGTGGCGATCATCACCGTCAGAGTCGCGCCGCATAACCATATTGAACACCTATGAATACTCAACTCCGTCCTTTGATCGGCATTACCGCAATGTCGGTCGGCAACAGTACCGATGGGCGTGATCTGCAAGCTGTGCGTCCAACGTACCTGCGCGCCATCGAAGCTGCCGGTGGTATTCCGCTTATCATCTATCTGAGCGATGATTTGGAGGCGATTCGCCACTTGTACCATCTCTGTGCCGGTATCTTGCTACCAGGTGGCGATGATGTTGATCCGGCTTACTATGACGAAGCACCGCACCCCAGGCTGGGAAATGTTGATCGCCAACGCGATGCAGTTGAGATCGCATTAACCCGCTGGGCGCGAGCAGATCGCAAACCGCTGCTCGGCATTTGTCGAGGCTTGCAGGTCATTAACGTGGCTCTCGGTGGATCACTATACCAGGATATTCCTGCTCAGCTTGACACATCCATCGACCATCGTGCAAACAGCCGCACTCGGGCCTGGACCGAGCTAGCCCATACACTGACTATTCGCCCTGACTCACGGCTGGCCGCAATCTTGCAAACCACGCATATCGGCTGCAATACGATGCATCATCAGGCCATCAAGCAGCTCGCACCTGGTTTACAGATCACCGCTCATGCGCCTGACGGTATCATCGAGGCCTTTGAAACAACCGATGGTCACTACCTGATGGCTGTACAATGCCACCCCGAACATCTATGGGATAGCAGTGAACCGCGCTGGCGAGCACTCTTCACTGATTTTGTTTCTGCATGTCGGCAACGCCCGACCCAGCATGGGTAGTCGGCGTAAGGCTGTTGATATCCGATACAACTGAACTACATATGATTGGCATTTTTGACTCTGGACTGGGTGGACTGTCGGTGATGCGAGCCATCCGTGAAAGGCTCCCTGCCGCCGATCTGCTCTATTTGGCCGATAGTGCTTACTGCCCTTATGGGCCTCGTCCTATCGATGAAATCCGTGATCGGGCATTGGCTTGCGGACGCTGGTTGGTCGATCACGGTGCGCACATTGTGGTGATAGCTTGTAATACTGCAACCGCCGCAGCAGTGGAACTCTTACGGCGCACATTACCGGTACCGGTTGTGGGCATGGAACCGGGTGTAAAACCGGCGGTAGCGGCTACTCGTCGAGGAAAAGTTGCCGTGCTGGCGACCAGTGGGACTATCGCCAGCGAGCGTTTTCGTAGCCTGGTTCATGCCTACGCAGCGGATGTTGAAGTGTACCCGCTGGCGTGTCCTGATCTGGTTGAACAGGTCGAGGCTGGCGAGTTAACGAGTGAGCACACCCGGAGTCTGATTCTTAAGCATCTTGCATCCGCACCCGAAGCTGATGTGCTTGTATTAGGCTGTACGCACTTCCCTCCGCTGAAACCACTCATTGAGACGTGTGTCGAACCGGGGGTTGTTATCATTGATACCGGCCCGGCAGTAGCAGCTCAAACGGCACGGATCGCGCAACAGATCAATCACCCCTCAGAGAGTGGCAACATTCGTTGTGTCACTACCGGCGATCCAGCACAGATTGCGCCGGCGCTTCATCGGGTTTGGGGTGCGCCTTTACCACTGAGTGGCGTCCAGATCGAGGCAACAGATGTGATCATCAAATAGCCGTCATGGCTGTTTCGGTACTCGAACGGTGCAGGCGAGGAGTCGCCCTCCTGTGGTGGTGAGGTTGCCGTAGAGCATCGTCAGATAACCTGCATTCGAGGATGCCGTGCGTTTACACTGGAGCGGGCCAGCGGCCCGCGTACCCAGGAATGACGAGGATTCCACTCGTTGACGTGCGGAAGCGGGCCAGCGGCCCGCGAACCCAGGAATGACGAGGATTCCACTCGTTGACGTGCGGAAGCGGGCCAGCGGCCCGCGTACCCAGGAATGGGGAACATTCACATGCCGATTCTGTGCTGTTATCCTGTCGTCCCGTCTGGTATTTCCGTTGGCAGCGGCTCAGATTGAGACGGTGGTGTCGGTGTTGGCAACGGCTTACCGTCAGGGCCAAGATCAGCCGGATTGTACTCGAAGATGTCAGGCCAGGGCTTGAAGCGCGTTACAAATTCACGGCGCTCGATCTCTTTCCCATCAGGGCCGAGGACAATGCGTGTGAAGTGAATATCCATCCCGCCACGAGCCTTGTCGCTTTGCCGCGGCTGACCTACCGGGCGTTCGGGAACGGCCACGTAAACTGGCTCGGTTGGTGGTGGCGTGCGATTGGTAATAACAGGTCCTTCGAGCAACACCTTACGACCGGTTTCTGGGCCATAGAGTCGTACTTCGGCCAGATTCCGGCGAGTATCGACCAGCGTCTGCATCAAAATCCACCCACCGGTGTCGTTAAGAAACTTCAGATCAGGACCACCGGTGAAGATGGTGGCATCCATACCCGGCCCATCGCCATACGGCCCAAAAGCGTACCGATCATACCAACTGATATAAAACGAATGACCCCAACGCTCGGTGATCGGTAAGCCAGCCCAAAATGCAGCCCGAAAGACGGTAGTACTGTCTTGACAGATCCCACCACCCCACTCGAGCTGGGTTCGATTTTGCACAATGGCATACCCCTCAACAAAGCCATTTGAGCTATCAATACGTCCAATGGTTTGATTGAACGAAAATTCCTCACCAGGAGCAATCAAGATACCGTGCAGCAAGCGCATGCCGGCCTGGATGTTCGTAATCCGGTAGGGCGCAGAACCGGTGAAATCACTACGGCCAACCCCAAGGAGGGTCGTAATTCCTAACTGATCGAGATTATCAGCAGTAACCGGAGGTGGAATCTCTCGAAATTTCACTGTTATTGTGCGCTGATCGGCCGGTTTATTCAATACGTCAAGCACTGCTGCCAACGTCTGTTCTTCATCGATCCGCCTACCCGGTTTTCCTTCCTGAAAGATTTCTAGTTTTCCCTCGTTCCAGTTAAGCCGTGGGTTGGTACCCTTCACTTCTGTTGCATCACCCAGAGCAATGATGCGTTCCATAGCGAGATCGCGATCAATCTGCACTTCCAGGCGATCACCGGCTGGATCGGAAACACGCTCAACCCGGATCAGGTGCACCAGGTCATCAAGCGACCAGACAAATGGCCGATTACCGATGATGAAGGTTACCGGCCCGGCCAGAATGGTCGCAATCTGATCTTGAGCGGCAAAGGCGGCATCATCACGCAGTGACGGTTCGAGCGTCCGAGTACGCAACGCCACGGTATCGGGGTTCAAGTCTTGAAGTGCGGCTAGCATCTCTTGCAACGTCTCAGCCACCAACACCTGACGACCAACGGTACCAGGCATAACCTCTACGGTTGTTCCATGAAGCACTAACCGGGCGTCAAGTGCCGGTTGCTCTACTTCGGCAACTCGGGCCAACAGATAGCGCTGCATAACATCCTGGTCAATCAGAAGGCGGAGAGGAATTTCACTCCCTTGTTGCCAAATTGCACTTATCTGCTGAAGATTGGTGAAGAGATTATCACTGTGGCCAACAGCCAGGGCAGCATCGAGTGCCTCATCAATTGCCAGTGTGACCCCTAACTCGGCCAGCGTGGGAGTCCAGGTTCGTCCGCTGTAGGTCAATATAACCGGTTGCGCCAAAAAAGAGGCGAAGCGAGCTTCAATCGCGGCCCGTGCTTCTTCACGGGTGAGACTACCGACAGGCACGCCCTGGATACTCACATTCGGGAATACACGACCAGCATAGAAGCGATCAAGATAGAGCCATCCACCAACGATCAGCGCAACGCTACTAAACAAGACAAACAGCAACCAACGCCATCTCCATTCCCCTTTACGTCGGGAATGTTGGTTGGTACCACGCCGCGCTGACGGCACGTGTCCCTCGCGAGCAGTTCCATCAACTGTGTCAGGAGAGAATACCTTACCTTCAGTGCCCTCATACGTTGGATCGAAAGGCTGTGAATGCTGAGCCGACACCAAAATCCTCCTCGCCACGTGCAATTTGCCCGACAACCTAATATACTCTTGCCAATTATGGATGTCAATAAAACAAACCTGACAAATTGATTGATTGTTGCATTTTAAGCTGTTTTAGCAAAGACAACGCTTCGCCCTATCCTCTCACCCAACTTAGGGCTTGTTTCCATCTCATCGGCACTTCACCCAACGAGAGCACTTGTGTCAGCGAGGAATGAGTGTTACTCGTCTTTTGCGATCAATCGTCGTACCAATGTTAGCAATTCTTCGGCACGAAAGGGCTTCTGCAAGGTAGCGACAACCGGCACATCAACTAGATGAGCTGCATCCACCAGATAACCACTCACCAGAGCCAACGGGATATTTGGGTTCAAAGCCGCTATTTGGCGGCAAACCTCATAGCCATGCATGTCAGCCAGGGTCACATCAACCAAAGCACAGGCAATGGTGCGTTCTGCGATCACTTTCAGGGCATCACGACCACTGTTGAATGCTAACACCTGATAACCGGCGTGGGTTAAGATGCGTTCAGTTAGTGTTCGGATTTCGGGATTATCATCAATGACCAATATTGTGTGGTTGCTATCCACACCAAGAGTCGGTCTCGTTGCGGTTGACGAGGAAACCGGCAGCCAAACGGTAAACGTACTTCCCTGGACAGGTCGACTATCAACGGTCAGTGCACCGTTGTGTCGCTGCACGATCTGAAATACGCCTGCCAGTCCTAGACCATGACCGTGTTGTTTGGTCGTAAAGAAAGGCTCAAAAATGCGCGAAAGAATGGTCGGATCGATCCCGATACCATCGTCGTGGACGGACAAGAAGAGATACTGACCAGGTTCGATGTTCTGTGGAGGAACCATGCGCCGTATTGTATTCACTGTAAGCAGTCGGAGACCGGTTTGAATACAAATGGTTCCATGCCCTTCGGGTAATGCTTCAGCCGCATTGACCAACAGATTCATCAAGACCTGACGTATCTGCACCAGATCAACCATAATCTCCGGCAATGCAGGTTCAAGCTCAAGTTGAACTCGTATATTTTTTCCCAGCGATGACTGCCACGGCGAAACAACCTCATTGATCAACGAGTTCAAATTTATGCGTTGCACCACCGATGAACGCTGACCGGCAAGCGATAATAACTGCTGCACGAGATCAACAGCCTGCTGGGTGGCACTGATAATGTGTTGCAGATGTTGACCGATCAGCGTTTGGGCCGAATAGGTGGCCTGCAATGTATCAGCATTATGGAGGATAATATTGAGCAGATTGTTAAAATCGTGAGCAATACCGCCAGCCATAATCGCTATGCTTTCAAGCCGCTCGATCATCTGAAACCGCTGCTCATCACGAATCAACGCCAACGCCTTCTCGCGTTGACCGGTAATATCCTGTCCGACGAGCACGAATTCCACCACCTTGCCGTTTGGATCACAGCGACAGGCCATTGACCATTCGACCCAATGCTTTTGCCCATGAAGCCAAAAGGAGCTTTCGAACGAACGACGGCTACGACTGGCAACAACCTCACGAACCAGTGCGGCAAACAATGGTTGTTCTGCCATACTGAGCAACGTTGTAGCGAAAGATTGACCTATCACCGACGCACGGGTACGGCCGAACATCTGCTCGGCCATTGGGTTGAATTCTGTAATCCTCAGCTCAGCATCAAGGTAGATCACCAGACTTCCGGCCAGCTCAATCAGTGAGCGGAACCGGTCATTCGCCTCATACAGGCGATCAAAGAGCGTTGCGTTGAAAAAGGCTACGCTGATTTGATCGGCCAGGAGGGAAAGCAGAAAGAAATCTTCATCATCTAAAACCGGCTCACCGGTCGACTCGATAATAATAACACCGACTGGCGGTGAAGGTTCGTATCGTAAGGGAACAATAATACACTGAGTGGTACCTGGTATGACCTCCAGAAAATCAGGGTCGAGGCTGGCATCGCGGACAAACTCAGCCTGACCGCTGCGCATAACGCGCCCGGCAACTCCCTCGTGCAACTGGATCACTGATAAACCGTTATCATATCCAATCGCAGCCTGTAGATGCAACGCTCCTTCCTGCAAGAGATAAATACTGACTAAATGATACCCAAACACGGTGTGTAATTGCTCTACTACCAGGTGACAAATCCGATCAGTTTGTAAGGTTGAGTTTACCAATGCTGCTACTCGCTGTACAATCAGCAATTGTTCGAGACGACGCTGGGTGGATCGGTAGAGCAGGATATTCTCAACACTGATCGCCATCCGACGAGCCAGCTCAGTAGCCAGCTCAATGTCGTTTGTAGAAAAGCAACGGCGCGAGGGTGTAGAAATTGTTAACACTAAAGCACCAACATTTACTTCCTGGAAGGATATAGGTACCCCTAAAATGTGGCGTGGTCGGATTCTGCGCAAAATCTCGCGATATGCAGGTGAAAATTGCGGATTCTCAATATATTCTTCATTAAGATCAGTTAGCAAAAGCGGTCGATCGTCGGTCAAAACTTGTGCTGGTACCGACATCGGCTCAATAAACAATGCCTGTTGGGTTAAATAGTCGGCCAAAGGCTGATCTGCAGGATTAGCAGCAGCGATTGCCACTCGGTGAGGTCTTTGATGTTCATCACGAATAATGATGGCGCACCAGTTAGCAAGTAGAGGAACAAGGTGATGGGCAACCTGTTGCAGCGCCTCGATCCGATTCAGAGAGACGAGAAGATCACCTACATCGGCGAGCAAACGGGTTTGAGAAGCCGTCCATCGTCGTGTCATCGTCGGCTCTAATTTTATTCAGTAGAAAGTACCCGTTTCACTCTGAGAGATATTTCTAAGTATACATCTTTTTAATTGCGACTTCAAGCAATTGCTCGCGGCTCATGGTATGGAAGTTTTCAACGTTGTCAGATTCGGGTCACCGTTGATGACCGAATAATGTCACGACACTGATGAACCGCACACCTCCGGCGCTAGTGACTTTCGATGCTCGTTATCACCAAGTGCGTGACGCGAAGGTATTAGCCACCAGTTTGGGGGCGACGGACATGATCGGCGTATCAACGAGTGCCTGGACGTAAGAACGAGGTTGGAGCATCATACACCATTTACACAGACGGAATTGGTATGAGAACCCACTATGGTGATACAATGCTGTCGAATAGTAATCGCAATACACCAATGGAGCACTGTAATGGATCGTGCACAATCGATAGAATTGACGGCCACAACCCCAACCGGCTTACTAGATTGGCTTACGCTGAGTTGCCGTCATGTTGCGTTGCTGGCAGCGATGCTGGCGACTGGTGGTAGTCTGTTTTTCAGTGAAGTGTTGGGGTGGATTCCCTGTGAACTCTGCTGGTATCAACGCATTCTCATGTACCCGTTGACCGTGCTGCTTTTTGTCGGTATCTGGCGTGATGATCGCAAAGTATATCTGTACGTACTACCATTATCGTTGATGGGCATTGCCGTTTCACTGTATCATTACCTGATGGTCATGCTGATCATCCCACCGGCTCCTTGTGCTGGCGCTGTTCCATGTGCCTTCGACTACATCAACATCCCTGGCGCTTTGAGTTTTATCAAAATACCATTTCTGGCCCTGATCGCCTTCGTAATTATCAGTGTGATGATGGCAAACCTGGCCCTAGCCGAAAATGCTCCAGCGTGTGGTCGACTGGCCCGTATTACCGCTACCGTTATCGTCGTTGCAACGGCGCTATCCTTTATCGGCTTAGGTCTGATGATTTAATTGTTAATCGGCACATAAGCAAACTTTCATCAGACGATTGCCTGAAGTATGGTATACTCCGGCTACCAATGAGAATCAGGACAGGGTTGTGCGGGGGCGCAACCAGGAGGAAAGAGCGGTACCAGCGACACGTGACAACAGATTGAAGCGCATGGACTTCACGAAGAGTGAAGTTGACGAGGACGGAGGTTCCCGGCGCGAGCCGGAGCTAACGGGTGTCAAAAACCCGGAACATCGAGAGATCAGCGGAAGCCTCCCCGGCGCTGGGCGTCGCCGGTCAAGCAGACAACTCAACACCTGTCGGTGACGACTAGGGCAACGTTGTCGGCAACGACCCACCAACAATTTCCCCCACTCTTGCAACTGATATTCTCTGCCGCAATCCATCCAGAGCGGTGATCTGTGTTGCTGCGTTCCAACTCAGCCGATTGCCGCTATGGGTTGGTGTTGCCAGTTATTGCTAAGGAGTACGTTATGTGTGGTATTGTGGGTTACGTCGGAGCACGAGAAGCGACTGAGGTAGTCTTGCACGGCTTACAACGGTTGGAATATCGAGGGTATGACTCGGCAGGAGTAGCGATTTACGATCCAGTCATCGGTTTACAATTACGCCGCAGCGTCGGCAAATTGAGCAATCTTCAACAACGACTGCTGAACGAACCAACGCATGGTCACATCGGAATCGGTCACACCCGCTGGGCCACTCACGGTGGCGTGACCGAAATCAACGCTCATCCGCATCGCGATGCCAGTGGCGCGATTGTAGTCATTCAAAATGGGATTGTGGAGAATTATCTCGCGCTGAAGGGGCGGCTGCTCGAACTGGGCTATCAGTTTGAGTCGCAGACTGATACTGAGGTGATAGCAAAACTCCTCGGTCATTACTATAACGAATTGCGCGATCTTGGTCGCGCAATGCACCGTACCCTGCAAGAACTTCGTGGTGGGAACGCGATAGTAGCTTTTTGCATCCACGAACCAGACCAACTCGTCGCTGCGCGCCTGGGCAATGCAGGCGGAATCGCCATTGGTATCGGGAATGACGAACGATTTATCGCTTCAGATATTCCGGCCATTCTCGATTATACCCGCGATCTGATCTTCCTGGAGGATCGGGATATTGCAGTCGTTCGCCGCGATAGCGTGACCATTATGCGCCTCGATGGGACTCCGGTGGAACGACCAATCCACAGAATCGCCTGGGACCCGGTCGCAGCAGCCAAGGGTGATTACCGCCATTTTATGCAGAAGGAGATCGACGAGCAACCACGGGCGCTGATGGATGTTTTACGTGGCCGGATTGATCAGGAGCATGGGCGCATTTATCTGGAAGACCTCCGTCTCAACGACCACGATTTACGCCGGATTCGCCGCATCTACGCTACCGCTTGTGGTACGGCCTGGCATGCGGCACTAGTAGCCAAGTTTATGATTGAGCATCTGGCACGGGTGCGAGTTGAAGTAGATTACGCGAGCGAGTTCCGTTATCGTAACCCTGTCTTGCAGAGCAATGGTGAGCACGATGCCCTGGTACTGGCAATAACGCAAAGTGGCGAAACAGTTGATACATTGGCGGCAATGGAGGAGGCTCGCTTGCAGGGTGCGCCGAGTATCGCTATCGTCAATGCGATTGGCAGTCAGGCAGCCCGCGTGGCCGATGGTGGCCCAATCTATTTGCACGCCGGACCGGAGATCGGGGTGGCCTCGACCAAGGCCTTCACATCGATGTTGGTAGCTGCCTATCTGTTTGCTCTCCGGCTGGCCCAGGCTCGTGGAACGCTCAAACCACAGCAGATTCGCGAGCACATCCAGGCGCTGATCGAATTGCCAGGACAGGCAGCACAGGTGATTGAACAAACAAAACCATTGTGCATCGAACTGGCCGAACGTTACTATCATGTCAGTAATGCCCTATTTCTTGGCCGCCAGATCAACTATCCTATTGCCCTCGAAGGCGCTCTCAAGTTGAAAGAGATTAGTTACATTCACGCGGAAGGATACCCTGCTGGTGAAATGAAGCATGGTCCCATTGCGTTGATCGATGAGAATATGCCGGTTATCTGCATCGCGACGCACGATCACATCTACGAGAAGATGATCAGCAACATTGAGCAGGTACGTGCGCGTCACGGTCAGGTGATAGCCATCGGTCATCAGGGCGATGAATTGCTGGCCGAAAAGGCCCACCACGTTATCGGTGTACCGACTACCCATCCCCTGTTGCAACCGGTGCTTAACGTGATACCGTTACAAATGTTTGCCTATCACGTAGCTGTGTTACGCGGATGCGATGTCGATCAACCGCGTAATCTTGCCAAGAGCGTCACTGTCGAGTAAGAAACTGAACGGTAGGTACGTCAAGAGTGTAGGTAACTGCGTAGACATCAGTGCAAGCTTGGCACCCCTCGCCTTTCCTCCAGCCCCTTCCGCTCCCATCCAGGGAGCGGAAGGGAGAGCGTGAAACAGGGCTAGAACTTCGTCCGCGATGGCTTGCTGATGCGACACACGATAGTTCCTGCCGCGCATTCAGGTGACTGCGTAGGTTAGGGGCATTTTAGGCACCTGGATGAGATGTATCGTTGTGTCCCTCCATTTAGTTGCGACGCATTGCCTCTCATAAGAACAAAAGATGAAAATACCGAAAACCCCTAATATCGGGCTACAGCAATGTTTACCCCAGACCAAACCCACGTTTGTGCAGGTCTGAAAGAAAAATACGGATCGGAAAAAGGGTAACATCTCTATACACAGGCAATGTCTCACGGTACGGCAGATGAAACCTGATAGATGTACGGGCGCAGCGCCGCTGCGCCCCAACCGAATCTTCTTCTGCGACAGGGTATTCCGAATTAGGCACTCAATAACGAACATTTGCACGATCACGCTTTAACATCACGTCGTGATTCTGGGGGTGGTAAAACTGCTCGCAACACTTGCAAAGCATCCTCAGCAGCCTCGGCCTCGGTCTCATCGACACCATCTGGTCGGTAGCGCGCTCGTTCATAACTGACAGTGAGGTCGGTAAAAGGCTTCGGTTCAGGCAACACCGCTGCCATACTTGCACACCACTCAGACGGTGTTTGATCTGGTGATCGCCGCCAACCACGTGCTTCGAGCATGATAAGCGCTTGCACGTATGCCCGACGCACCCGTGTTACCGCATCAGCGTTGCGCAGAGCAACCAATGCCGCATGTAGACCACTTAAACGACGCTGAAAAGGACGGCGCAGCATACCAAGCAAATCATGGAGGTCGCTTAACAAACTCTGCCCGACATCGAGCGATTGGTGCTCTTCATCGGAATCAGCGCGTCGGGTACGTCGTCGCCAGAGGAGTAAGAATATCACCAACAGTACCAACGGAATCAACGCCAGAACGAAGGTGGCCTGTTGCGCAATAATGACCACTGTCTCTACTGGGTTAGTATCGATGATTGTCGTATCTGGAGTTGGCGGGGGTTCAGGCCGTAAATTCATACGGGCCAAGACCTGACCAAATGCCGCAAAGAGCGCTCGGATCATATCGTCGAAGATGACCGTAAACAGATAGACGAACAGTGCGCCAATCAACGCGAACGGTAAGAGGAGCCATTGCAAGAGTGTAACGATCCCGATGAATGCCAACTCACCGCTGAGTAAGGCGGCTAGTGCTATGCCAAGCATCAGCACCCCACCAATGACCAACAGCAAGAGCAGACTCCAACGGACATTCAAGGTGTGGGTCTGGTCAGGGGTAGCTTCAAGCATATAACTGAGCGCCAGGGAACTGAGGCCACTGCCGACAAACACGACAATGTAAAGCAGCAACAGATCGTTCGCAACCGGCGCGCCTGCCCGTAACAGCGGCCCAAGCACGAGTGCGGCAATCGTCGCTACCAGCCCACGTCCGGCGAGCGTTAAGATTGTGGCATGCTCGTGTTCGGCCATCCTCACACCACGCCAGACAAGAAAAAAGGCGACTAGTACCGTCAGATAAATCAGTCCACTCTGGGGCTGGCCTGGTGGCAACGCAGCTAACGTATGGTGCGGATCAAGTCCGAACGTCAACCAACTCAGCCAGCAGGCAGCAACGAAAGGTGCGGCAACGAGCAACAGGCGATGAAGGGACCGAGGTAGACGATGACCAATTTCATCGGCAAGTCGCCCCAAGATAACCGCGCTCCACAAACCCGGCCATGACAACACAATCGTGGTCAGAGCCAGTAATGGTAGTCCAACAAGGGTCGCTTCAAAAGCGGTTAAAAAACCGAGTCGTAACAGGCGTGTCATAGGCGCAACTGTTCAGCGGTAGGCCAAGACATGACAAGTAGCAGAGGGCAAGCAGTGATGCAGCGGACATCGTGTCCGAAAAGAAAATACCGGGAGCGCCGACGACGCCCCCGGTAAACGAAACGGATTTACTTCGTCTCACGATAGAGCACGTGACGGCGAACGATCGGGTCGTACTTGCGCAACTCAAGACGGTTCGGGTCGTTACGCCGGTTCTTCTCAGTTGTATAAGTATGACCGCTCTCGGTGCTCTTCAGCTTAATGACGATGCGGTTTCCCTTCTTGCTGGCCATGGCACTTCCTCTTCCTAGAGCTACACACGAAATTGCGCCTCACGGCGCACTACTCGCAAGTATACCATATCGCTGAGCGATGGGCAACTGTAGCCCTCATCTTCCCCTTAGTTCCTTCCTTTCCCACCAAAGGCGAGAAAGGGGAGGACTCGCACCGACGGTCGTGAACCTATCCCTACAGTGTGGTGAAGGGCGTGATCGATGTCTGAACGCTGCGTTGTGGCTGGAAGAGAGGTATACGCCTACAGTGCGGGAAGGCCGTATCGGCGTCTGAACGATGGTCTTCGTTATCCATCATCCTGGCTTGTTCCGCATTTCTGCTTCCTCATTCCTCTTTTCGCTTTCCGCACTGATGTTGCATAACTGCGCCAGCTATGCTAAACTATTGAAGCCGATGGCCCGGTAGCTCAATGGATAGAGCAACGGTCTTCGGAACCGTTGGTTGGGGGTTCGAGTCCCTCCCGGGTCGCCACCTCGCCCGACGATCTGCCGTCGGGCGAACGTTTATTGTCAGGACGACACTCGCAGCACAAGGAGGTGTGCGATGCCGTTTTATCAGCGCCTAGGGCAGATTCCTCACAAACGTCATACGCAGTTCCGTAAGCCCGATGGTAAACTCTATCGCGAAGAAGTGATGGGGTTGGAAGGTTTCCACGGTATTCAGTCAATCCTCTATCATCACTTTTTACCACCCAGAGTCATCCGTGCCGAATTGATAGGCTCGATGCAGTCAGCATACGCTGAGTTTGGTCCGATCCGCCACCGTGCATTTGCAACCGCGAATGTCCCGGCTGGCGGTGACCCGGTGAACGCCCGGATCACGCTCCTTGGTAACAATGATGTGACGATCGGGATTAGTCGCCCTACCGAGAGTATGACCTACTTCTACCGCAATGCCCAGGCGTATGAGGTCTGGTTTACCCACGAAGGTAGTGGGGAATTACGCTCGCAATTCGGACGCCTTCCGTTTCGCGAGGGTGATTATCTGGTGATCCCTTTCGGTACTACCTGGCAGATGCAGCTTAACAGTCCGGCCCGTTTCCTTGTGATCGAGTCGGCCAGTCAAGTTGCTCCACCAAAGCGCTACCGTAATCAGTTTGGTCAGTTGCTTGAGCATGCACCGTATTGCGAACGTGATATTCGCGGTCCGACAGAGTTGCTGACCTTTACCGATACCGGTGAATTCGAGGTGCGGGTGAAGGTACGTAATCAGCTTACCCGTCATATTCTTGACCATCACCCCTTCGATGTGGTTGGCTGGGATGGCTATCTCTATCCTTGGGCCTTCTCGATCCATGATTTCGAGCCAATTACCGGTCGGATTCATCAACCGCCGCCGGTTCATCAGACCTTTGAAGGACACAATTTCGTGGTGTGCTCGTTCGTGCCACGGCTGTTCGATTATCACCCTGAGGCTATCCCAGCACCGTACAATCACTCGAACGTGAACTCCGATGAAGTGATCTACTACTGTGACGGCAACTTTATGTCGCGACGAGGGATTGAACGTTGCGATATAACGTTGCATCCGGCCGGTCTTCCGCACGGTCCCCAGCCCGGCAGTACTGAAGCCAGTATTGGCGCTAAAGAGACCCGTGAGCTGGCAGTAATGATTGATACGTTCCACCCATTGCACGTCACTACAGCCGCGCTGGAATTGGAAAAAGCCGGGTATATGGATTCGTGGAGTGTTGGCGGCCCAGAGGGGTAGTCAATACATAGCCACAGTATGAGCACGCCATGGGGAGGTGGATTTCGAGACCCACCTCCCAGAGTGATGTAACGCCGCAGACAGGAAAGCGAATTGAACATATTCGTACCAGTAAACGTACCGTTGCTCATCCAATGGAAGAGAACAGCCCTTGGAAGAAATGATCGCTAGCCGTGCTTGGTCTAGCGATCCGCTTACATCAGCATGATGCCACTCACCAGCTTTGTACCCGTTGCACCTGACAGCGATTTTCCGCTCGAAAATCTGCCCTACGGTGTGTTTCGACCCCGTAGTGGTGGTTCGCCACGAGTAGGAGTCGCAATTGGTGATTATGTTCTCGATCTGGCAGTGATCGACGAGGCTGGCTTGCTGGCAGCGACACCGGTCAGTAAATGTGGCCTCTTCAACCAAGACTCGCTCAACGCTTTTATGGCCGCTGGTCCAACGGCATGGCAGGCAGTACGAACTGTATTGCAACGGCTGCTCGCTGCTGATGAACCGACGCTGCGCGATGCGCAGGTATTGCGCGATGCTGCACTCATTCCGCAATCGGACATCGAGCTGTTGCTGCCGGCCCGGATTGGCGATTACACCGATTTTTATTCGTCTCTACATCACGCCAGTAACGTCGGCAAAATGCTGCGCCCCGATAGTCCGCCACTCTTCCCAAATTGGCGACATCTCCCGGTTGCCTATCATGGACGAGCGAGTACAGTAGTGGTGAGCGGCACGGCCATTCGTCGCCCCTATGGCCAGATCAAACCGGCTGACAGTCCGGCTCCTATCTTCAGCCCAACTCGTGCACTCGATTTTGAGCTGGAACTGGGGATGTTTATCGGGCCAGGGAATGCGTTAGGCCAACCAATTCCGATCACTCAAGCTGAAGATCATATTTTCGGATTTGTATTGGTGAATGATTGGAGCGCACGTGATATTCAGGGTTGGGAATACCAGCCGCTTGGCCCATTCCTGGCAAAAAACTTTGCCACTTCGATAAGCCCCTGGATTGTGCCGCTGGCCGCCTTGAACCCATTTCGCTGTGCTGGCGAGCCACAAGAACCGCCACCATTGCCATATTTGCAATCGGTGCAACCCGGTCATTTTGCAATTACCCTTGAAGTCTGGCTCAATGGCACTCGGATTTGCCAGACCGATAGTCGTTATCTCTACTGGAGCTTTGCGCAACAAATTGCTCACCACACCGTTAATGGTTGTAGCCTACGGCCCGGAGACTTGCTTGCCTCTGGGACTATTAGCGGGCCGACCAGGGAGTCACGTGGTTGTTTACTGGAACTGACCTGGCGGGGAAGTGAGCCGATCAGGCTGGCCGATGGTTCTTTGCGCCGCTGGTTGGAAGATGGTGATACGGTGACGATGCGCGGTTGGGCACAGGGTGAAGGGTACCGGATTGGGTTTGGTGCAGTTACGGGCACAATTGTGCCTGCTGAATATCCGGTGGTGCATTAGGTTGAGAGAGAAGCATGCGCCGAATGCCTTCCTGCCACGATCTTGAGCGATTGTCGGACACGGTAGTATCAATCCACCTCCCGGCAATAGTGTTGGGCGCATATACCTGTAGATGATTGCCTCTATCAAAACAGGAGGGGGGTCAGGAACCCGCCCTCCGCGCAGGGAATTGCCCTACAACCGTCCCGGTCGGGAACTCTCGCCTACCGCAGTTACAAAGTCTCGAGCAGCGCACACAGCAAAGCGGTACGTTCAATCAGGCCCTGGCGACTGATCTGCTCGTGTTCGGCATGGGCACCGGCTCCTGGACACCCCAATCCGTCGAGGGTTGGAATGCCGAGTGCAGCGGTAAAATTGCCATCACTGCCACCGCCGGTACTTCCCTCGCGGATGGTTAAACCGAGTGCAGTACCAAGTTTTTGCGCCTGCGTAAAAAGTGCCATACTAGCCGCCGTCCGCTCCATAGGTGGACGACGAACATTGCCGGTGACTGCGATTTGCACGCCCGGCGTAACCGGTTTGAGCGCTAACATACCGGTCTCGATCCGTTCAGCTTCGGCCTGGGTCCAAACTCGTACATCAACATCCATCCACGCTTCAGCCGGTACCACATTCGGTCGCGTACCACCCTCGGCAACACCAACATTCACAGTTGTACCAACAGCAGGATGAGCCAGGGCATTTACGGCCAATATCTGATGTGCCAGTTCGGTCAATGCACTGATCCCTTTCTCTGGTTCAACCCCGGCATGGGCTGCCCGACCGGTGATTGTCACGCGAAATGCTCCGCCGCCTTTCCGTGCCGTCTTCAGAGCGCCGTCTGGCTCGGTTGGTGGTTCGAGCACCAGGACATGAGCTGCTTGCTTTGCGGTTGTTTCGATCAGCGTGCGCGAGGTTGGACTACCGATCTCCTCATCGGAGGTAAGGAGTAACACTAGTGGCCGACGCAACACCGGCGCAGGTGGCCCAAACCCACCGAGCGCGGCGTAGATCATCGCAATGCTGGCCTTCATATCGTAAGCACCCGGCCCAAATGCCCGATCAGCCGTGATCGTAAACGGACGTTGGGCAACAGTTCCCGCTGGCCAGACTGTATCGTAATGACACAAGACGAGCGTTGGGGGCAGCGTTGGTTCAACGGCATTCGTTACCATCACTCGTACATGATCACCACCGCTTGGATTGGCAATCCGTTCCACAGTACCGACACGGGCAAACAGCGTTACCAAATCATCGGCCAGTGCATCGAGAAGCGGTTTGTCGGTACTTGGTGATTCAGCGTGAACGAGACGGGCAATCAGGTCGAGCAGATGAGCTTCGTGAATAGCAATCGTTGCACAATCAAGCATAACAGCCTCGTTAGCTAAGCAATGGTTGTGTAGGTAGTATAGCGTAATAAGTAGGATTTTCAACGTTTCCACCATTCCCGCCAGCGGGATGGAGGTAAGAGGGAAGAGGAGAAGGGACGAGTTCACACCCGCAAGTGGGAGCTGCTGGAGGGTGATGGTGTGCTGATGCACCAATCGATGGGTTTCCGGAGCGCACTGCGCAACTCGGGCCAGAGGCCAGCATTCTCAGGCAATCGCTCGGATGGTGCACTGATGCGCCATCCGATGGGTTTACAGCGCGCACCTAGGTAATTGTGTGCGTGGCGTGGGTCAGGCCCCATGATCGTAGTCGCAGCGAACGGTGTTGTAGAGACGGACGAAGTGAAACAAGTACGGTCTGTCTTTTCGGTTTTGTTTTCTCAGTAGATAAAGCCGAGTTGAAATACAGTAAAGCAAGTTAAACGTGCTTAAAGAATCCAGCACTGGCCGCAAGCGCAATGGCTCGCCGTGGATCAACGATGCGAGGACCATGGGGATTAAAGCGTAACAATACCGATTCTCCGGCATGTAGCTCCAATTCACGTTCACCATCAAAAGCCAATACTGTGGGCCGCTCACGACATACTGTCACTCCTGCATCAGGAGGTAATATCTGATATGCAGAGACATAAACTGTCTGCATTAAACCCGGCGCAACTGGCGCCCGTACCGGTGTACCGTCGGCAGCAAGGCGCAGGTAAAGACCATGACCCGGCGGATAGTCACCGGCCAGAAAATGCGCACCGATTGATGACAAACCAATATTACCCGGCTCAGCGCGAGTCAGAACCAGATCAGTGATCCGCGAACTGTCCCAAATAGCTCGCGCTGCAACGAACCGTTCATCATAGACAGCAGCATCAACCAGGGCTATATCATCGGGTGGAGTTCCGTCAATTTGCTCACCTGTCCGTTGTTCAGACAAGCGGTAGACATCGATGCGTGGCGCTCGAATGATTGCATCATTAGCGCGTCCACACGCTACGATGCCGGCGGCAAGACCGGCAGTAGTCGCTTCAATCATCAACGGAAACACATTATTTGTTCCGGTTGAAATAGGCATCAATGGTACATCACCACAAGCCTTAGCCACCAAGCGATTGGTCCCATCCCCGCCAAGTGTGACAATGCACCCTACACGATGTTCAGCCATATAGCGCGCAGCGCGTAGCGTATCGTCAGGGGTAAACCAGGCCGGCATATCAAGTAACGTCGCTTCAATTGTCAACGGCAGATTATCAAGCGCTTTCAGACCAATCCCAAAACGATCAGGCATTATCCAAACCCGCTGCACTCCTACAGCTTCGAGACCTAAGAGCACCCGCCTGACAATACTTACCTTTTCTTCATTATCAAACACAGAACCATGCGCCACCAACCGACGAATGTCTTTACCAGAGGCCGGATTCGCGATGATACCAACAGTAACCATAGAATACATCGCGGGGCTAGGCGCCCCGCGCTCCATTACACAATTATTAAGAGCGTGTCTGAAAGGTACCCCTATTACCTGGCAGCATCGTCCCCCAACCCACGCATACACGCGAGCAGATAACTCCCTGATGAGCTATTGTCTGACTACACTCATCAGGGCATGGCTTCGCAGATCGTGGCGGGTAGACCCGATCTTGCCCATGTCTCCTTCCTCTTCCCTGGTGGAAGGAGATGGAGCAAAATGCCCTTCGAGAAGGGAATATTCAGGTACAAGCTAAGTCATCTGCGGTGGCGTCGTCAACCGGCTCTTCTTGTAATGATACCCTGCCGACTTGCCAGTCAACGAACGGCCACCACCCTTAGTTGTCTGCCGACACCGGTAAAGTATTCCTCAGAAACTTCACAATACTGTCGGTTACCCGTATAAAACCGGGGCTTCCCGGCATTACCCAATTGAAATGGCTCATACCGGGAATAATCTCAAGCTGTGCCGAGGAACCAGCTCGCTCAGCGATAGCCTGCGCTTCTGCGACTGGTACAAGCTGGTCGGCATCACCGTGAATGATGAGCAGTGGACGAGGTGCAATACGACTGGCCAGGTCTTCAGGGACGTATTCGATCAATGCCTCAGCACTTTCCAAGGGCAGAGTCACCTTCATTTGCGGAAATTCGGCAGCAACCTGATCAAGAAACGCCTGAGATTCAGGATCGGGTAGAACGATTTCCAACGGATCGACCATTGTCGATCCACCTGACAACACTCGCTGCCGTCGATCTTCAGCTAAACGGGACAGAAATTGCCTCCATTCCCAATGACGCCGTAAGCTACGGAGCCAACGTGCCCCATGACCGGGCGGCTCAAGGGCCACTACTGCCCGTACTCGTTGATCGAGTGCGGCGGTTGTAATCGCATGAGCACCGCCGAGACTGATCCCGATCACAGCCAGTTGATCCGGATCGACCATCGACTGCTCAGCCAGAAACGTCAGCGCCGCTCGGGCATCGGCAACCTGCTCGAGTGGTATTAATCGGCCACGCGGCCCTTCACTCTCGCCGAAGCCACGATAATCAAAGACCAGTGCCACATAGCCGGCAGCATTGAGCACTTTAGCTATATCCGGCATAACCATGGTCTTGAGATAGGTGTAGCCAACGAGCAACACCACGCCCGGTCGACGTTCACCAGCCGGCAAATGACGCGGTGTATAGAGCAAACCGTCGAGCCGATAGCCAGCACTATAGAAATTCACACGCTGCAACGGCGAAACGGGGGCAGCGCGGGCGGTAATCGCACGTTCGACATCTTCCTTCACGATGACGCCGCCTGGCCCACTACCGGTTAGTGTACTCAAATCAATCCCTTGTTCCTGAGCCAATTTACGCGCTGCCGGCATTGCCCGCACATTACCGGAACGAATTTGCGGCTGCGGTAATGGTTTATCAACAATCCTTTCATCAGTTGGTGCTGTTGCCGCCATTCCATTACCGGTTATGTCGACCATGTCAGCTAAACGCTCTCCAGGCGCAGTGATATAAGCAATTACCTTCGTTACAGCTACGATACTGCCTTCGGGATAACACTGGCGAGCCAGGATGCCACTGGTCGGCGCTTCAACCACATTTGTGATCTTTTCAGTTTCAACCTCGGCAATTGGCTCGCCTTTCTGCACCGCTTCACCCTCGTGCTTAAGCCAGAGGTTGATCTTTCCCTCTTGCATACTCAAGCCCCATTTGGGCATAACAACCTCGGTTGGCATGATTACTCCTGCAACAATTGCCCACTACTTCAACCAAGCGTTGCACGTGCAGCCGTAACAATCCGTTCAGGTGAAGGTACGTAGGCATCTTCCAAAACTGGGCTGAAGGGTACCGGTGTATGGGGTGGCGTAACCAGTTTTACTGGCGCATTCAGAAACTCAAGCGCCTGGGTTGCTGCTAGGGTTGCAATATCTCCAGCAACACTACAACGCGGATTGTCTTCATCAACAACGACCAAACGCCCCGTCTTGCGCACTGATTGCAATACTGTTGCTTCGTCGAGTGGGGACAGAGAACGAAGGTCGATGACCTCAGCACTAATACCTTGCTGTGCCAATCGTTCAGCGGCTTCGAGGGCGTGCAGCACCATACGAGAAATTGCGACAATAGTTACGTCGCCACCTTCACGCTTGACTTCAGCCTGACCAAGAGGGATAACATATTCACCTTCGGGAACCGGCCCCTTCATATCGTAGAGCAGCTTATGCTCGCAGAAGATCACCGGATCGTCATCGCGAATGGCCGCAATGAGCAAGCCTTTTGCATCGGCAGGTGTCGCTGGAGCGACTACCTTCAGTCCGGGGAAATGCACAAACGTTGAGTAAATGGAGTCGGAGTGCTGAGCGGCAGCCCGAAAACCAGCACCGATCATCGTGCGAATGACCAACGGAATACGCGCCTTGCCACCGAACATATAGCGCATCTTGGCAGCCTGATTAACAATCTGATCCAGGCAAACTCCCATAAAACCGATAAACATCAGCTCCACGACCGGACGGAGACCAGTTGCTGCGGCGCCGACACCAGCGCCAACAAAACCCGATTCGGTTATGGGAGTATCGCGCACACGCTGACGACCGAACTCGTGAACCAGACCCTTGGTTACACCCAAAACGCCACCCCAGGCATCAAGATGGGATTCATCTTCGCTGTGCGATGCACCGGTTACATCCTCTCCCATGATGATTACCGTCGGATCGCGCCGCATCTCTAAACGCAGCGCCTCGTTTATTGCCTCACGATAACTCAGAGTACGAACTGCTTCCTCAGCCATTACCGTCATGGTGACACCTCAATCATTGAGTATTCGGTAAACAAAACAATCGTTATGTAGCAGAAACAAAGCCCTATGTGCAGCACACTTACCGATTGTTAGCGTCGTACTGCAACCGCAGCTTCCTGAAACGGCCACAAACCGGTCACGGGGTAATCGACGTATACGTCAGTCAACAGCTCTGCCGGATCGGGGAGTGGGCTTTCAGCAGCGAAGCGCACTGCATCTTCGACCGCAGCATGGGCACGAGCATCAATCTCATCAAGTTCAGTGGCAGTAAGCAGACCTTGCGCAGTTACCGTCTGGCGAAACCGCTGCAGACAATCGAGTGAGCGATAGTAAGCCTCTTCATCACGAGTACGATAGCGAATTGAGTCACCCTCGAAGTGACCGTAGTAGCGGTATGTCTGCGCCTCAATAAAGGTCGGCCCTTCACCACGTCGGGCACGAGCTATTGCTTCACCAGCCGCTTCGTATACGGCAAAGAAATCGAGGCCATCGATAGCAATACTTGGCATACCAAAGCCCCGAGCACGAGCGGCAATGTCTTGGCCGGAAACCGAGTAGCGCGGTGATGTTGTTTCGGCGTAGCCGTTATTCTCGCAAACAAACACAACCGGCAACTTCCAGATACCAGCCAGATTAAGACCCTCAAACGTTGTGCCCTGATTAGAAGCGCCATCACCGAAGAAACAGACGGTCACCTGGTCAGTGCCTTTGAGCTTCGCAGTCAGACCGGCACCACATGCCAGCGGTGGCCCCCCACCGACGATCCCATTCGCTCCGAGCATACCCTTGTCAACATCAGCAATGTGCATTGAGCCGCCTTTCCCCTTACAGGCGCCGGTTGCTTTACCGTAGATCTCTGCCATCATTGCCCGGAGGTCAACCCCTTTAGCAATACAGTGACCGTGCCCGCGATGAGTGCTGGTAATAAAATCATCATCGCGCAAATGAGCACACAAACCAACCGCTACCGCCTCTTCACCGGCGTACAAGTGAACGAAACCGGGTATTTTCCCGGCGGTAAAATCGGCATGAAGCCGGTCTTCAAACTCACGAATGAGACGCATGCGCTCATACGCCCAGAGGAGCTTTTCCCGACTAATGTTCATACTGTTCTCCGTTCCTCAACGAACAACACTACTAGCTTAGCGATGAGCTATATCAAGCCAGGATAGAGATTCCCCTGATAGTGTACAGAGGCCAAAATGCGCAGAAAGAAAGAGGTATAATGAGCGAGAATGTGGTATCAGGGTTAGTTATTCAGTTTGAGAATGACATTGATAACTCTATTGTATGATCTTGAAGTAGGTTTGTCAAGAGTCTCGCGAGCAGCGATAGGGGTTTTTGGCAGATGCGAGAAGAGAGGGGTGGAAAAGAGAAACGAGAGAAAAGGCGGGTTTCTAAGGAACGCAAGGAGGCGTTTAGCTTCCTGTTCCGACGGCGCTCTGCCCTGTTGTCGCGCCGATCACGCCCATCACCGCAGCGGGAGGGGCACCTTCCCAATCCCCCCGCAAGCGGGGGGCCTGCTAGGTGGTGATAGTGTGCTGATACACCAACCGATATGTTTCAGGCGCGCAATACACGACGCGGGCCAGAGGCCCGCGCTCCCGGGCAATCGCGTGGGTTGAACAACAGTTGTGTAATATCTGTCAGAGTCACTCCGCTTTCGCATCCTCCGAACATCTGAGATAACCCGAAGCTGAGAACGCTGAAAAGACCTCTTTCTGCGTTGTGAGTATAGCACAATTCACTCTCATAGTGTATAATTTGGAGTAAAATATGCAGTTTTCTCCTACAGTGCATCCTTACGCTTGCTAACGATTGCCGAAACGGCATCGAAGCTGTACAGACAGCACGAGACCATTTGTGCGCTGACCGGAACAGCCCTGCCTATCATCCTGACACGCGACTATCGTTCCGGTTTCGAGCGAATAGAGAAAACTTTGTGGCTGTAGATAGACGCGGCGTCGCTTTGACCAAGAGCTTGTTAGTGATGTACGGCATAACACTCAACAGTCTATGCATTCGAGCTGTTGCATCTGGAGGCACCATCGGTATCGACTGTCAGTATGTGTTCTTGAGTATCAATCAGCGGATTGATAAGAGTGCCCTTTCCTTTTGCCCTGTAACGGTCATATCTCCGAGCAGTGTACATTGATCGTTTCCGCAAATATTATGGGGAGCGCGTCTCGTATGAAGAAACTGATGGAGTCCTATGTAAGAAAAATCTTCGCTATTTCTCAAAGTGGCGATGCTCGTGAAGAGAGTTACTATGCCACATTGGAGAATTTTCTTAACACCGTTGCGAGAGCATTGAACCGTACCATCCAGATTACCGTCTTGCCTAAGCCTACCGAAGCTGGTAATCCCGACTTCCGCGTTCGGTATGGTGCTTATCAGGTTATCGGCTATATCGAAGCCAAAGCGCCCGACAAGAAACTTGATCAGGTGGAAGAATCTGAACAACTTCAGCGTTACCGACACACCTTCCCTAACCTCATCCTGACCAATTTCTACGAGTTTCGCCTTTACCGCAATGGCCTGGAACTGAAACGTGTAACGTTGAGAACAGCGCCGCCTGCCGGGCACGTCGAGGAAGTGACGCAACTTTTCGAGACCTTCTTCTCCTTCGCCCTACCGCCCACCTTCACCGCTGAAGAACTGGCCCGTGACCTGGCGCGACGCACGCGATTCTTGCGCGATGACGTCATCCGCCCGGAACTTGCAGAACAGGTGAAACAGAAGCGCGGCGACCTGTACGGTTTCTATGAAGCCTTCCAGAAACATCTCATTGCCGGACTAACTGAAGCGCAGTTCGCCGACCTTTACGCCCAGACCATCACATACGGCCTCTTCGCCGCCCGCACCCGCACGCAGAACTCGTTCAATCGTGAGCTGGCCTATTGTCTTATCCCATCCACCATTGGCATCCTTCGCAATGTCTTCAAGTACATCTCTATTGGCGAGCCTTCTCCACAAATGGAGACCATCGTAGACGACATTGCTGCCGTGCTGAACGCCGCCGATGTGCGGGCTATCCTGACGCAGTACTACCAGCAGGGTAGGGGCGATGACCCCATCCTGCATTTCTACGAAACCTTTCTGTCCGAATATGATCCCGAAACCCGCGAGCGGCGCGGCGTCTATTACACGCCGCAACCTGTTGTGCGCTACATCGTCCGCGCCGTGCATGACCTACTGAAGACGCGCTTTGGCATGGCCGATGGCCTTGCCAATGAATGCGTTACCCTGCTCGACCCGGCTGCTGGCACTCTCACGTTTCCGGCGGAGGCCGTTCAACTGGCGTTTCAGGAATACACGAACAAATACGGCGAGGGCGCTAAAGGCAACTTCCTACGTGAGCACATCCTGCCGCACTTTTACGCCTTCGAGCTGCTCGTGGCGCCCTACGCCATTGGCCACATGAAAATCGGTTTCCTGCTAGAGGAGCTGGGCGTTCCGCTGCACAACGGCGAGCGCTTCCAGTTTTACCTGACCAACGCCCTGGAGATGGAGAACCTCCAGCAGATTGCCATCCCCGGTCTCTCTTCGCTCTCAGAAGAGAGCCACCATGCCGCCAGAATCAAAAAGGATGAGCCGATTCTGGTTATCATAGGCAACCCGCCCTACTCTGGTATCTCTGCGAACCAAAATAAGTGGACGGAGCAACTGCTCAAGACCGATCTGGACGGTGCGCAGAGTTACTACACAGTGGATGGCAAGCCGCTCGGCGAAAAGAACCCTAAATGGTTGCAAGACGACTACGTAAAGTTTCTACGCTTCGCTCAGTGGAAGATACACAGGGCTGGGCGCGGTATTGTGGCGATGATCACCAACCATAGCTACCTAGATAACCCTACGTTTCGCGGCATGCGCCAGAGCCTGCTCAAGACGTTTGATGAAATCTACATTCTCGACCTGCACGGCAACAGTCTGAAGCGCGAGACGGCGCCCGATGGCAGTCCAGACGAAAATGTCTTCGACATCCGCCAGGGTGTGGCGATTGCGTTGTTTGTGAAGTATGGCAATGCCTCCCCCAACGCCCCGCCAACACGGGAAGAGGGAGCAGATGCTACCGACTCTCACCCTGCCGTATCTTCGAGCTCTTCGCCTGCGGGGAGCTTGGGAGGATGGTAAACCCCTGCCGCTGTCTGGAAGTATCTGAAACCCCTGGCCCGCGAAATGCGCAAGGAACCGACAGAAGCAGAGGATGTCCTGTGGCAGCATCTGCGTGGGAAACAATTGGGCGTTCGATTTCGCCGCCAGCACGCCATTGACCGTTTCATCGTGGATTTTTATGCCCGCGATCCTCGGCTGATTATCGAAGTAGATGGTTCCATCCACGAAACTCAAGAAGAATATGATGCAATGCGTCAAGCATTTCTGGAAAGCCTTGGGTATCGCGTGTTGCGGTTTACCAACGAACAGGTGCTGCAAGATATTCAGGGAGTGCTGGCAGCGATACGAGCGGTTTTAGAACCCCATCCCCTATCCCCTTCCCCGCTTGCGGGGAAGGGGAACAACCCCTCCCCGCTTTTGGAGCATGCTCCCTCCTCCTCTACGCCCTCGGCGCAGGCGATCCCCCCCTCCCCGCTTGCGGGGAGGGGGCCGGGGGGTGGGGTCTACCACGCCCACCTCTACGGCAGACGCGCCGACAAATACGCCTGGCTCGATTCCCACGACCTCTCCACCGCCGGCTACCAGCCCATTACTCCCGAACCACCCTTCTACTTCTTCACCCCACGCCAGACGCAAAACCTGCAAGCCTACCAGTCCTGGCCCTCCGTGACCGAGATTTTCCCCGTCAACAGCGTCGGCATTGTCACCGCGCGGGATAACCTGACCATCCGCTGGACGCCCGATGAGATGTGGACAACGGTTCTGACGTTCAGCCAGTTGAGCGAAGAGCTGGCGCGCACAGCCTTCCAGTTGGGTAAAGACGCGCGGGATTGGAAGGTTGGCCTTGCACAACAGGATGTAAAACGCGAGGGCGGCCCCCATCGCGAGAAAATCGTCCCCATCCTGTATCGTCCTTTTGATGTCCGCTATACCTATTACACAGGACGGTCGCGTGGTTTTCATTGCATGCCCCGCCTCGAAGTTATGCGCCACATGCTGGCCGGGAAAAATCTGGCATTGATATTGCCAAAGCGGGTAGAACATACAGGCACGTGGCAACATGCTTTTGTAACACATCACATTGTCGAACATGTGGCTGTTTCGCTCAAGACAATTGATTATTGCTTCCTCCTCTACATCTACCCATCCGTTTCATCGCCGAACATGTTCCACCAGTCGCGGCAGCCCAACCTGGCTGATGGACTGCTGCCCAGACTGAGCGCAGCCTACAGGTTCACTCCCTCACCGGAAGACGTACTGGCGTATATCTATGCCGTCCTCTACAGCCCTACCTACCGTGAGACATACGCCCAGGAATTGCACATCGACTTCCCGCGCATCCCCTTTGTGGCAGATGGCGACATCTTTCGACAGATGGCTAACCTGGGGCGTCAACTGATTGACCTGCACCTGTTGTGCGATCTGTCCAACACTGCTGGCGTCAAATACCAGGGGCAGGGCAGCGACCGCATCGAAAATGTGCGCTACGACCCTTCCAGCGGGCGGGTATCCATTAACGCCGACAAATACTTTGAGGGCATCACGCCAGAGATGTGGGAATACCGGATTGGCGGCTACCAGGTGCTGGAAAAGTATCTGAAAGACCGCAAGGGCCGCCAACTAGCAGATCCAATTCGCTACATTCACATTGCAAATGCTATCAACGAAACGATTGCAATGCAGACCAAGATACAGGCCTTGTATCCCAGCGTAGAACAACATGTCATCCCATTTGGTCAATGACCGTAGAGATGCATGGGTCACACGGTATGCAATATCCTACCTGAGCAGGGTAGGACAGCCTACAAACGGTGAACGATACCGTGCTCAACTGGCGTAACGTTGATCCGTGCGGAAACTAAGACGATAAGCGAGCAGACATCTCTGCTCACTCCCCTATTGGCTCTGCGGCAACCAGGCTGGTTGCCGCAGATTCATGCTTTGACTGCAACTGACAGTAAAGGAGCAACGTCGAATAGATGGCATGATAGAAAGGAGAAAGTTATGAACACACCACAAACTCGACGCCTACAACGAACACGCAGTGATCGTATGATCGCCGGGGTTGCCGGCGGCCTGGCAAAATATCTGGGTATCGATCCGGTTATCATGCGGATTGCATTTGTCATCGTTGGGCTGATGAATGGCATTGGGGTCGTCATCTACCTTGTCCTATGGCTCTTGATGCCGAATGAAGATGCTGAGTCAACGACCAACAATCTCGATGTCGCTATCGACGAGATGCGGGCAATGATTGAACAACTAGCCGCTAGAATCCGCGATCTGTTCCGGTAATAATGTTGCTGGATTGGTGCTCTCGTAGAGGGTGATCAAAAACCTGAGTTGGTGATCACTCTCTCAGCTTCCATCTGGGTGAGGCACAGGAAATCCCTACCGCTTTCACCCTTCGACAGAGGGGCGGTTCGCGCACCGCCCTTCCGCGATGATACAATGGGCACAGGATGCGCCTGATGGGAAATGCAGCTTGTTGACTATTCATCCATGCCACAGGGCGGCGCCGTACCTCGATGGATGACTCCGTCCCGCACTTATGATCCCCCTGGCGATGCAATGACCCGCATCATCGGCGAGCAGTGCCATTCATTCCCTGGCGGCGGGAACCACTAGGGATGAATGAGAGCAGCAAGCAACTGTCGGCAAAGGAATATTCAGACACACTGGCGCTTCTGTTTCCCCTCTCTTGCATCTCTGCCACCTACCAGATAGGAAACATTCTACCGCCGTTCTGTACCACGTTGTTCCTACCCATGCAAACCGCGCACGGCCACCGGCCCAAAACCAAGGTAATCACAGGCAGTAAGCTGATAGTACACGCCTTCGACACGACCTTGCACCGCGTTATCCCAATCGTAACGGCGATGCAGGTGACCGTAGATACACGTTGTAGCTCCGGCAGCAGTGATCAAACGAGCGAATTCCGTGGGCTGACGATTAACGAACGGCGGAAAGTGAATCATCACGATGAGCGGCTTACCGACGGCTAGTGTCTTTCCCGCCGTTAATGCTCGTTCGAGTAAACCGAGTTCGCGCTGGTAAATTGGGAGATCGGTTTCGCCAAAACCAGGTGTTTCAGGCGTGATCCAGCCTCTGGTGCCACAGACGACAGCCTCGCCAATATCGATTGCGTCGGCTCCGATCAGACGTAGGCTCTGCGGGAGATGACGACGGATCGAATTGACACGGCGCGGACACCAGTAATCATGGTTCCCGCGAATGAGCACCTTCGTGCCGGGTAACGCATCTATCCATTGCAAATCGAGCAAGGCATCGGATAATTTCATTGCCCACGAGATGTCTCCGGCAATCAGTACCCAATCGGTTGCTGCTACCCGTTCACGCCACGCCTGTGCAATGCGTTCGGGATGATCTTTCCAGCCGGGACCGAAGATATCCATCGGCTTGGGACGAGCAAAAGAAAGATGGAGATCAGAAATTGTCCAGATCATAGCGCTTGATGATAACAGGCCTGGCGCTGCAATGCAACTCTGTTTTAGGAGTGTGTGATGGAATCTTCAGCACTTTATCACATACCCTATGTGGTATCACAGGCTACGGCTGACAACAAATAGCGGTATAATGGCCGTCGGCAACAGGCCCATCGGTGAAGGGACAGAATGGCTGTTCGTGATCGTGCAACGATTGCCGGAGAGCTACTCGCGGCAGAATCTACATCTTCTATCCGTACAACAGTTCGCGCAACGCTGTTGATGTTACTGCTGGCTTTGTTGGCGGGAGTAATGGCCTATCAGGCGCCACCACAAGGCCGGGTCGCCATCGGTTGGCCGGGAGATCGTCTCTTCGTTGGGGTTAGTCCCGGTCTGGGACAGGCGCCGGTTGAGCGCGGTGATCTGTTTGCCGACGAATTAACGCCTGATTCACCAACCGGGCGTTCGCGATGGACACGCGAACGAGCGGTATTGGTCTTGCCAAACGTTGGTGCCGGTTCAGCGTTGCAGTTGACCATTGTTGCCCAGGGTTGGCCGGCGTCTGTCGGTGTGCAACCGACGGTGAGCGTATTCATTGATGAGGTGTTGGTTGGTAATTTCGTTCCTACGCCACACTGGGAAGCATATTCTTTCTCTGTACCGGGGATCGTTCATCAACACGATAACCTGACGATTACGCTCCAATCATCAGCAACTCTAACCGATGAACGCGATCCACGACCGAAAGGGGTGCGACTGGCTGAAATTCGGATTGCGTCAAATCAGGAATCGGCATTGTTTTTGCCGCCAGCCTGGCCGGCAGTGGCATTGTTGGGTTGGAATGCAGTGCTATTGGCCGTATTGCTAGCCCGTTTACGGCTGAGCCAGGCTCAGGTGTATATTCTGACTACCCTCGGCATCAGTATAGCAGCGATCGGTCTGGCAGGCGCCCGCATCTGGATGGCGGCAATTCTCAACGTGGCGATGATCGGCTTACTGGCCCTCAATGTGCTTGTGTATCGACAACCACTCTTGACCTTTATCCAACGACTGGTACAGCACTATGCCCATGGACGTATCCTGGGGTATGGCCTGGTCACAGTAGCGCTGGTCTGTTTCGGTTATGTTTTGTTCCATGTGTTTCATTGGATGACAGCGGTTGGGATTCGGCTTTTCTGGCAGATTTTTCCCGATTCACTGTTACTGGCCCTCTTAGGCACCGCTCTGCTGGCGTTGATCTTGAACAATGGCCGCACCGGTTTGCCACGGCTGAGCGACGCACTGGTTGATTGGCTGGCAACACGGTATGGGGCCAGGCTCGTACTGGGACTGTTCGCCGTCATCTGGTTGGGTTTTGAAGCTACCGTGATCGCTGCCCTGCCGTATGTCGGGCATGCCGATTACAGCGATAATGCGATTGTAGCGCGTAATCTGGTTCGTGGGCGCGGATGGGTTGTTGATTATATCAGTCAATTTTATTATCTATACGATAGCGTAACCCGGCCACAAGAAACCTGGCCGCTGTTACAACCAGTCTGGATTGCGCCTTTTTTTGCATTGTTCGGGCCAACCGCCTGGGCAGCAAAGATTCCCAATTTCATTTTTGATGTTATCCTACTTGTTCTCCTGTACAACATTGGAAGCTGGCTATGGGATCGGCGAGTCGGAGTGACGGCGGCCATCATCGTGTTGACCAATTACCTCTTCTTCCGGCTGTCAATTTATGTCACAAACGATCTGGCATTTGTGGTATTTAGTCTGGCCGCAACTGCTGCGTTGCTGCGCAGCCATACCGACGGGAGAAAGCGCTGGCGATGGCTCCTGATTTCGGCAATCTGTACCGGTCTGATGATGTTGCAGAAACCCAGTGGGGCGATGTTTGCGCTGGGGATGGGGCTTTGGCAATTGACAATACTGTTAAACCATCTCCGTCCTATCCCAACCTGGCAACAACGTTGGCAACGGCTACGTACTGAACTGACACCGATTGTCGTCTGGTCACTCATCGCGCTCTTCATCCTTTCGCCATACCTGGTACGTAATATGATACTGTTTGGAAAACCGGTCTACAGTACTGAAAGTTACGATGCCTGGGTGCTCGACTATCGTGGTGTAAGTGGTGATGCCTGGGCCGAGATCTACCGCGTGTTCGCACCAGAATGGGGTGGACCCGGCCTTCCCAACCGCAGTTGGATCTTGCGCTGGGGATTTGATGCAACCATAACCAAATTCGAGACCCAGGTGCGTGAATTGCGAGCGTATCTGATGCCGGCGTGGCCAGGAGCACCAGACCCAATCGCTGCCCTATTCAGTCACGATGCGCAGAAGAACATTCTGACCTCCCTTGGTGCCTGGCTTGCGCTGACCGGTTTCCTGGCGGCAATTGCGTATCGCCGAAACTGGATGAGCCTAATAGGGTTTACGTATACGCCGTACATCCTCTTTATGCTCACCTATTGGCGTACCAATGAAGAGCGCTATTGGGTGGCACTTATTCCATGGCTGGCGCTTCTAGCATCCTGGATTATCTGGGCCGGCTATGATCGATTGGCAGCCATCGGTGATCGACGGTGGGCGCCGTTAGGTCTCATTCTGGCATTGACCGCCATTGTGACTATTGTCGCCGGTTCACAAGCCGACATTGCCGACAAGGTACGCAACGAGCCTCGTATCTGGCAGCAAGACCTGGCCGCTTATGAATGGTTACGCGCCAATACGCCACCCGATGCAGTGATTATGACCCGTCTGCCCTGGCAGGTTAACTGGCATACCGAACGACCGGCGGTGATGATTCCCAACACCGATGACCGTGAACTGCTGTTGCATATTGCCCACCACTATGGGGCAAAGTATCTAGTCTTGGAAAATCAGATGCGGGTGAAAGGTGATGTCGGTCGGCTATTAGCACCGCTGATGGATCACGCTAATCAGCCGGGGATGATCATTGACGGCTTTGAATTACTCTATGCTAGTCCGACACCTGATTTTCGTGCGTTTATCTATCGGATTCCTACTTCAAAATAGAACTTTCGTCGTATGCGTATCTTAATGTTGGCATCCTCACTGCCAAAATACCCACGAGAAACAACCGCACCGTTTATCGAAGAGATTGCCGCCGGGATCGCGGCCCGTGGTCATCAGGTGACGTTAGTCGCACCATGGCATCCCGAATTGCGCCGCCAGACCCGTGAACGTGGCATTGAACTGCGCTTTTTTCGCTATGCACCCCACCCCACCCTGAATATCTGGGGCTATGCCCAGTCACTCCATAGTGACACTCAGGTGCGTGATCGGGCATGGATTGCGGCCCCCTTTGCGCTCACAGCCTCGATGCTAGCATTACAACGCGAATTACGACAGGCCCAGGCCCGCGGAACGCCGTTCGATCTGGTGCAAGCCCATTGGGTATTGCCAAACGGCCCACCGGCAGCACTGGCAGCACTCGGTGCCCGTCTCCCATTAGTGGTTAGTTTGCATGGGAGTGACATCTACCTGGCGGAAACACAACCCATTATGGGGAAGATAGCCGGACTCGTGTTTCGCCAGGCAGCAGTAGTAACTGCCTGTAGTGCAGATTTGAGTATGCGGGGAGTACGACTAGGTGCAAATCCGACGCGCACCTTTGTGATCCCCTACGGCGTCAATCCAGATCAATTTCGCCCCGATCTGACGGCTGCACAGCACTTCCGTGCCGAATGGGGTATTCCCGAAAATGCTCCGCTGGTGTTGGGCGTAGGACGCCTGGTGAGCAAAAAAGGCTTCAGTGTGCTTCTCGATGCCTGGCCGGCAGTGCTGCGGATGCATCCGACAGCCCGGCTGGTGATTGTCGGTTACGGTGATCTGCGACCAGAACTGGAAGCGCAGGCAGCCCGGCTGGGGATCGCAACGAATGTGCTGTTTACCGGCCAACTCGATCGGGCACGCACGGCAATGGCGATGGCCGCAGCCGATGTCTTTGCACTTCCCATTGTACGTAAAGGAGTTGATGGCTTACCGAATGTTTTGCTTGAAGCGATGGGCGCCGCCCGTCCAATTGTGGCAGCGCGGGTAGCAGGGGTGCCTGATGTAATCGAAGATGGAGTGCATGGGTTAATTGTGCCCGAGCGCGATGCAGGCGCACTGGCCGCGGCCATTGCCCGTTTGATCACCGACCGGGCACTTGCAGAACGGCTGGGGGCAGCAGCACGCAAACGGATTGTGAATGAACTGACCTGGGAAAATACGGCGGCACGTTATGAGGCGGCGTTTGCCACGGCATTGCGAGGAAATGTCAGCCTATGAAGTGGCGACCGTTGGTGATCTGGCTCATAATCGGCGTTACCGCTCTGACGATCCGTCTTTATCGCCTCGATGCCCAGAGTCTCTGGCTCGATGAAGGGAATAGCTGGGCGATGGCGATGCAACCCTGGGGTATCCTGTTTCGTGATCTGCTGCAACCGAGCGCGGCCTACCCACTCTACCATATTCTTTTGAAGGGATGGATGTGCGTAGCCGGGATGAGTGAGTGGGCGCTGCGCTTACCATCGGCCTTGGCCGGCACCCTGAGCGTTGCATTCGTGGCGCTGGCGGCACGCACGGCAGCCGGTACATCTCCCCGACGGGAGGGTATCACAATCGCGGCCTTGGTGATCAGTACACTCTCACCCTTCGCGATCTGGTATGCTCAGGAAGCAAAAGTGTACGCACTCGTGCTGGCAGTCAGCGCGGCGATGATCTGGCTGACGCTCTGGGCTGTGCAAGCTGACCACTCACAGGCATGGTTCTGGTTGATTGGGCTGGCACTGATTGCACTCTTTATTCATCGCCTCACGGCGCTACTGAGCCTGAGTATTGCGCTGATTTGGTTATTCAGCCGACCGCGGCGGTACCGCTTTGCACTCGCCGCAGGATTGCTCGCCACCGGCATCGGGATGATTGCGGCTATGGCTGCTGGTGTGGGGAGTGATCGGGCAGCGCGCGGCGCTTCAATTGCCGCCGATCCGCTTATGGCCCTCTGGTTGACGATAACTCGTTTCAGTCTTGACCGCTGGCCGGGTGATCTCGAATGGTTCTGGTTGCTGCCATGGTTGCTGATGTTCGGCCTAGGATTGCTTAGTCTACGTCACGTCTCACCAAATGTCAGACTCGTGCTGGGGGTGACGGGTAGTCTACCGCTTATCCTCTTCTCGTTACAACTGTTCGTTACCCGTCTCTATGAAACCCGCTACCTGATGATTATCTTTCCGGTATGGATCATTATTCTGGCTTTAGGGATAGGTCACACTGGCTGGCTACGCTCGGTGGGATGGTTAATGCTCATCGGAATGATAACTACTGCCGGTCTTGCCATGACGCAACCTCGTTTCGGCCTCTTTTCGGGTGATCCGGTCAAAGAACAATACCGCGACGCCATCGCGGAACTGGCACGACGGGTTCATCCCGACGATGCTGTGGTGATTCACCCAGGTTATCTGCGTCCATTGTACGACTACTACACAGCCCGCTTCAGTGTTGATCCGATGCCACAACCGATCACGTTCGCCAATTTCTGGACCGGCGAGACCGATTACAGTCAGCGCGAGTGGGATGTTGAGCGGCGCGAGGCATTAACCGGTTATACCCGAAGCTGGCTGATCATCGCACCAGATCATGCGCGAACGATTGATCCACCGCTCCCTGGCGATGAATATGGGCTGGTCGGTAACTTCTGGGCCTTTAGCCGCGAGCAGCGGACCTGGCCGTGCGGTATCTGGCGTTTCCATGGTGTTCATCTCTTCTGTCAAGAAGCACCAGAAGCCTACATCACCGGTGAGATTGTACACCCAGCGACACCGCTCACGGCTCTGTTTGGTGATCACCTGCAATTGCTGGGTTATACCTTGAAAGCAACCACTCCGGCCGGGCCAGGAGTATATCGGGCCGGTGGCAATATTCCACTGAGTCTCTTCTGGGATGTACAGCAGCCGCTGAGCGAGGATTACAGCCTCTTTATTCATCTTTGCCGCGATTGTGAACAGCCGCCGGTTGCCGGTGATGATGGTCAACCGTTAACCGGCTATCTCCCTACCAGCACATGGCTACCGGGCAAACCGGCGCGCGATGATCGAGCAGTCTACCTTCCACCCGATCTCGCACCCGGTCAGTACCGTCTCCTGATAGGCTGGTATCGACCAACCGATCCCACTCCAGCCGGCCGTTTACCGGTATACAGTGAGCGATCACTTGGCGACGGACGGCTCTGGTTAGCGACGATTGAGGTTATTGCTGGTGATGAATAGCCGTCTCTGGTTCAAACAACACTGGCCTCTCATACTGGCTTTGTGTTGTGGTCTTGGCTTACGAGTGGCGCTTTGGGGCAACTTGCCGCGTCTCGGTCTCATTTCCGATGAAGCCGAGTATCTGGCCGCTGCCGACTGGCTGGCCAACGGGCGTGGGTTTGCCTGGCATACCGGCTATCTCTGGACGCGCGCACCACTCTATCCGCTGTTTCTGGCTGCGCATATCGTCTTGTTTGGTCGCAACGAAGCCATTATTTTTGCCAGCCAGAGCCTGCTGAGTCTGGTGAACGTTGGGCTGGTGTATGCGATAAGTCGTCAACTGGGTGCGTCCTCGCGTACTGCTGGTGGTGCAGCGCTTTTGAGTGCGCTTTCGTTACCACTCGCAATGTATCCGCAACTGCTGTTAAGCGAGACCTTATTTATCTGCCTGCTCCTGGCAGCTTTTTGGTTGTTGGCTCGTCTGCATCACCGATACCGACTTTTCATCGGCGGTTTCTTCCTCGGTCTGGCGACACTTACACGCGGGTTGTTACTTGGTTTTTTGCCGCTGGTCACGCTCTGGCTGTTCTGGCACACCACCGGCAACTTGCGCCAGCGCGCCATCACGGCGCTGCTCCCCCTGTTGAGTGCAGGATGTCTGATTGGGCCATGGGCGGTCTACGCCTCACGAACATACGGTGGCCTGATCATCATCGACACGACTGGCGCCTACAACCTGGCTTTAGGCGCCCGTACCGCCTACGATGGTGGTCGCAGCGATGCCCCTACCCGCAATCTAGTCCTGGCCCTCCTTGATCCTACGCTTGATGATACAACTCGTATCGCTCTGACTGCTGACTCATGTCTGGCGCAGAACAATGATTCGCATCTGCAGGCAGCACTGACCAAACCGGTAACCGCGATAACTCAGGCCGAACGACAGCAACTGCTTAGCGCCGAAGGCTGGTGTCTGATTCGGGCAAAGCCGTGGGCGTTTGTCGCAAAAACGCTGATGGAGCTGATCGATCTGCTCCAAATCAATTATAGTGGCGATGAACGGTTGGTCGAGGGGTTTGCTTTGGGCCGTTTACCCGAGTGGTACACACTCGCGCTGTTTGTGCTTGATGATACATTGTACATCGTCGCGTTACCGCTCGCCGTGTTGGGCTGGGCTACCCTGAAACGAGGGCGCTCTGAACTCGCTTGGCTGATTGGGCTGTGGTTGCTCTACAATCTGGCGGCAGCACCGTTACTGTTTGCGATTAATCGCTTTCGGATACCGCTGTTGCCTTTCTTGTTTATCCTGGCAACAACGACGCTGGCAGCCGCTCCGCGCTGGCGAATGTGGTTAGTTGATCGACGTGGCCTGCTCTACGCCACGTTCGCAGTGCTTACATGGCTCATCGCTGCCACGCCCTACGCCTACCTCGAACCACGTGCCGACGGCGCGCCATCACAATGGGCATCGTACTTCGGCCCTTATCCATCGGCACTGGCAGCCACACAGATTGCCTGGCAGCGCCGCCCACAGTATCACGCTTTTGAGCGTCTCGCCGAGGCCGTTGCCAACGACGATCTGGCAGCGTGGTCGCAAGCACTTGCCGATCCCGATTTACCACCATATGCCCGTGCGATTGGCGAGCCATTGTTAGCAGCTCGAAACGGCCAGCCAACTATCGGCTTGGAACTCTTAGCCCAACAGCAACCACTCTACCTGTGGCAAGCCGCGGTTATTCGTGGTGAATTACTACGTCATATGGGCGATTTGACCGGCGCACGTCAGATGCTTGGGCAAACCCTGGTTGACGATTGGAATCCGACGAACTGGGCATGGCGTTGGCTCCACCCACCACCGCTGCCCAACAACCGGATTGATCTGGCCGATGACAACGATCTCGGGTATATCGACGGTTTTTATCTGGGTGAATTTGATCCCGTACTTGGGGCCACAGTACGGTGGGCCGGGGAAACGGCGTACCTCCGTTTTCCGGCAGCCGCTTCTGGAAAGGAACGCCAACTTTGCCTGCGGGCAGCCGCCAACTGGCCGGTTGATCTGTCGCCACCCACCATCAAGGTCTGGTTCCACGGTACGATGTTAGGAACATTCCGCCCTCATCGACGCCTGCAAGAGTTCTGCCTGCCATTACCAGCCCAACCGGCTGGCACCGATTACGTTATTACCATCACCGGCCCCGGATTTATTCCCGACGCCCTCGATCTGGTACGTCGGCAAGGGCCACAGGTCGGTCAGCTACGGATTCTGTCATTTCAACTAGACTGGGCTGAGGTAAGGTAGGACGTACCGTTGTTAGGCAAAGGGTGAGACTTGATGGTGTATCGTCATCACCTCCTTGCAATGTGGGAAGGTATGTCAGAGGGTACGGTAGGGATTCGGATCACCGAGTGGACAACCCCCTGCTCTTCCGATGTGCGAGGAAAGGAAAAACAACCAAAAACGACCGGGAAAAAAGAGGTTTCAGACAGGAGCAGATACTTTTTCAGATACAGAACGGCAAATGCATCCACTGGCCCACATCAGCGCTCAACGAGATTGAGACGGAGGAATGCGCAATTCAACCGTCGTCCCCTGACCTATCTCACTACGAATACGAAGATCGGCGCCGATCAGGCGGGGCCCGCTCTTTCATCAGCTCTCAACGAGATTGAGACAGGGGAATGCGCAATTCAACCGTTGTTCCCTGACCTATCTCGCTGCGAATACGGAGATCGGCGCCGATCAGGCGGGCCCGCTCTTTCATATTCAGTAAGCCAAGAGAACCTCGGTTCGTATAGCTACTCTCGACCGCAGCGACGTTAAAGCCTTGCCCACGATCACGCACACTGGCGACAAAGTGATCTTCTTCAACGTACAGATAGATCGTGATGCTATCGGTTTTCGCGTGTTTACGGGCATTATTGATGGCCTCTTGTAAGATGATGAAGATCGCCGCTTCAATCTCAGATGGTAAACGTGGCACCTGCGCCGGTGCTTCGAGACGCAGCTTAATATCGTTCCCTGAAGGATCGCGCCAGCGCTCAACATACTGCTGGAGGGTCACCAATAACCCCTGTGTTTCGAGACCAAGCGGACGCAACTCGAAGAGTAAGTTGCGAATATCGTGGGTCGTCTTCTGAACCAGCTCCGCCAATGTATCCAGCTCAGCAGGTACTCGTTCAGGCATTGCCTTGAAGAGACGCTTAATAAACTCGATATTCATCGCAATTGCGGCAATGCTCTGGGTTGGGCCATCGTGCAAATCACGGGCAATTGCGTGCCGAACTTCAGCCTCTTTTTGCAACAGTTTATCGCGCTCTTCCTTCAAACGCTGATAGAGACGAGCATTCTCAATCGCAATCGCAGCTTGCACAGCCAACGTGGTGAGCAGTTGCATATCTTGCTCGGTAAACGGTTGTCCATCTACTTTGTTCAGCAACTGCATCGCGCCGATAACCCGATCCTTCACCCGCATTGGCACACAGACGATCGAGCGGGTCACAAAATCGGCTTCACGGCTGATCGCATCGTACCAACGAGGATCGTGTTCGACATCATTCACAATCTGCCCAATACCATGCGTCACCACCCAACCGGCAATGCCACGATCTGCTGGCATGCGGAACTGGCGCTGTTCGCCGGGGATTTCGAGCACTAACTCGTTCTTCTCTTCATCGAGGATAAAAATCGAACAACGTTCCGCGCCAACTACTTTAGGCACCCGCAATTTGATGTCGTTGAGCAGGCTGGTCAAATCAAGATTGCTCGCCAGCGATTGACCGATCTCGTACAGCAGGTGAAGTTCACGTAAATCACGCTCGGCACGGCGCAGCATTGCCAGCTTATCGGCTTCACCGCCAATTGCGCGTACCAGCAATACTAGTAGCTCTTCATCGAGTGGTGGCTGACCGCCAGCTTGCTGGTCGTTTCGACTGACCACCAGGTGGAGCAGGCCAACCCCCTGTCCACCACTCTGGAGGGGCAACTCTATCAGATCGCGGCTCTCGTCAATCGAATAAGAACCGACAATCGGTTCACCACTATCTTCACGGCGGGTAAACCCGTCACGCGCCTGTTCAATCAACAGCAATGTATCGGCATCAAGTTTGCCACGACTCACCTTCGTTGTTTCACCATACGGTGAGACGTACAGCAGTGCGCCAGCTTGCGCCGGCCAGAAGGAAATCAGTCGATCAAGTGATGCTTGAAGCAGATCAGCCACTTCGTGGTGACCGCCGGCAATAAGCAATTGACTGAGCGTTTCAAGCTGGCGCTGATTAATCGCAAGCGGCGGCATAGGACACCTCGAGTTGTGGCAATACGTAAAGATTTAGACTGATAATGAATATTATAGCGTATTATACCGCCCCTGCAATGAGAAGTGAAAAAAGAGATAGAAAAATGGGGAAGGTCAAGTTCCCAATTCACCCCTAGCAAATCCGCTCAGTCGCGGGCGATGAACGGTTTTATCACGTCTGATAACGCAAGAACCAACCCATCCAAGACATACCCACTTGCGATAAACTATACATCACTCACACCGTTAGGGATAGGAACTTCCTCCTCACCCGATCAGATGATCATTGGTGGTGATCGAAACAAGATGAGTTGAGAAGATGGAACGCTTCAAAGTCTGTCATCGCAGTGAATTGCCGCCTGGTTCTATGCGCTACGTTGATATCGACGGACTCCCAATCGGTTTAGCCAACGTGCAGGGAACCATTTACGCCTTCAGCGACAGTTGTCGCCACGAAGGCGGTCCTCTTTCAGCAGGCGTACTCATCGAATACACCGTGACCTGCCCGTGGCACGGGTGGACTTACGATGTACGTAGTGGGAAGAGTATTGTGCCGCCGGTTGGGTTGCGCATCGCAACGTACCCGGTTGAAATCATCGACGACGATGTGTACGTGGTTATTGATTGGTCTTCCGAGAAGTGATACAGCGCTACCGAACACAGTCGGCGGGCGGGTTTGGCACCCGCCCCGGCCCTTTCATACCCCATGACCACTGCCGGACAGATCATGTTCGGACGTGATGGAAATGACGAGAAACAGTGTCCAGAATCTGCTATCGGATAACTGCCGGCACATAGACGTTATAGAAAACAGGCAGCATTGATAGCGGTCCCAACCTCTCATCCGGTTCCGATCCTGGATTGAGAGGGACGATACCGGCGGTCAAGAATTCATTCCAGGCGGTATTTCTCGTAAACTGAAAGAGACGATGTTGAGTGTACCTGTTGAATACATCACCTTTTTGATACGGATAGAAAATCGAAATCCCGTTAACGTCCGTCATATCTACGTAGGGAGCACCAGACTCGCTAGGGAGAAAACCACTTCTAGCACGGTGACCATTGGGAAGGATAAACGACTGGGTACCGGTCAATTCATCGATCAGTTCAGTCGCTCGTTGCCGGATCGCCTGATCCTGGATTTCATTGCGGATGATTCGTACCCAGCTTAGCAAATCAAGGTATGCATCTTCAGGATCGTTGATACGATCGCCATTACTCTCGATATGAGCACTACGGTTGCGAATATCATTGAGGTGATTTTGTTGTGCAACACTATTGTTCGCGTATGCTGCCAGCTCGCGCGCCAACCTGCTCACTGCTTGCGCAACGGTAGGAACGCGCCCTAGATCAAGAGCGGTAATGGTAAATGGGTATCCGAAAGAACTTGCACGATCGGCGTACTTCTCGACTACCGTTCGTGCTACCATTTCAGGTGTAGTGTTGGCACTGATGTTGGCAAAGTAATCTTCATAGGCAAAGAATGACCATCCCAGGTATTGCGAGCTGATCAAGAACCGGGAACGGGGCGGAACCTCACTGCGGGGGCGAAGCTCGTAGGCAACCTCCAGGAGACCCATCGAACAGGCATCGAGGTGAATGACGTCAATGGGCAAAATATCTTCCGTGTTAAGTACCTCGCCAAGCTCTTTGATAGTCAGAAAAGCACTTTCATTATCCACCCCATCATCAATGAGATCACTGGTCGAATCCCAAGAAATACCCTGCACACCTTGTCCATGATCGGCAATTGCCAGATAGTAGTGCCGGGCTGGAAATTGACTTTGCCCCCAACGCAGGAAGCTTCTGAGTGTGGCCGGATCATCCATCTGCCGCTCGGCAAAATGCTCTGTTTGACCCGGTATGAGCACGCGATACGTGTCATTCGCGCCTGGCCCATCGACAAGTGCAGCAACACGAATCGTCGGATTACGAGATGCGAGCGATCGCAACTCTTCCAATGCCCGATTGTAGGAGGCCAAGATGTTTTGACCACCTTCACGGTCATCTGCATTGAGGTACAGCAGTATCGTCCATGCTGGTAGCGATTGCGGCTGGGGAACTACAAACACCGAGATGCTTTCAGACGTTGCCTATTCATTTTCATTATCGCGCACTGACAGGCTGATCCTGTGCATCCCCGACTGTAGACTGTTCGCCGGGATCTCCAGTACCGGTTGGCTACCGATAGTACCATTCAGGTTGGAAGTCCAGCGCCACTCGACAATGCTGTCACTCTCATCACTGTCTTGCGCCATACCCCGAACTATCAGTGTGTCGCTACCCTCCAGACTAGACAAATTCACATGCGTAATGGTTGCTATCGGTTGGGTGTAGCGCATCGGTTGGAAGATGAGCACCTGTTTCGTATTCGGGCTGAAAGTGTAAATGTTGCCATTCGTCGCAATGTCCCATCCACTAACCGGTCCATCGAGATCAATCGTAGTCGCCGGACTATTCGCTAAGGTGTCTGGACGAATGTGCAGTGCACTCGCGTTATACACATACACATTGCTCTCGAAGACATGTAACACATCATCGGTCAGGGGATCGAACGTGATCGCCAGCGTAACGGCATGATTCCCGTTAGCCGTGAATTTGTGAATCCGGCTAAAGTTATTGAGACCGGCATCGGCAACGTAGACATAGCCATTGGCATCAATCGCTAGATCCACCGGTAGAAAGATCCGATCATCCCTCCATTCACTCTGACGTTGACCGTTTGACAAGAATGAGACCACCTTCCCATCTTGCTTATCGGTCAGGAAGATTGTGCCGTTTGCCGCGACTGCAATAGCACCGGCAGTAACGTTAGTGAAAGCAAATGAAGAACGTTGCGCACCATTGGCGTCTAATTGATACACCCTCCCTGACGTGAGACTCAACTGATCGAGGATGTAAATCCATCCATCCAGACCTCGCGTCATGTCGATAATCTTTTGCGGTGGTGGGTCAAGCTGCAAATGGGTAATCTGCTGGTTATCTAGCCGGGCAACCAGAGCCGGATCGCGGTTCGCTATCAGGACGCCTGTCGCGGAAACGACGACCATCCCCACGATGTCGCGATAGCGACTCGCTGCTCCCCACGAGCGAATCTGGTTCGTGGTTGGGTCTACTATCGTCACCTTGTTATCGAAACTTGTGAGGTAAAGCCTGCCATCCGCAGCCACTGTCAGATCGGTAAAGACTGCCCCTGCAACAGACCACTGACGTTCAAGGGTACCGCTTGCCGACAGACGTGCGACACCGATGGTTGGATCGGTCACCCAGAGTTTGTTGTCGCCATCAACAGCAATATTCTGGATGTGGCTCAGTGACGTTGAAATTACTCCGATCAAGGAACCGTTGAGGGCAAATTTGTAAATCTTATCAAAGCCTCCGGTGATATAGACGTTGTTGTTGCGATCAACTGCAATCCCGCTGCCATTGAGATTGAGACTGGTCGGCCACTGCCACTGTCGTCGTAATGTTCCGGCAGTCGAAAAGAAAGAGACACCTCGATCATAAACGACAGCAATATCACCGTCGGGAGTCATCGCCATATCGTTGGCAAGCGGGCATTGCTCAACGTTCGGGCATAATGACCAGAGAGAAACCCGATTTCCCTGCTGATCAAACTTCTGAATGCGTCGATTCCCGACATCGAGGATGTAAACATTCTGGGTCGGATCGATGACAACACGGGCCGGTCGGTTAAATTGTCCCTCAGTACGACCATACCTGCCCCATTGGCGAACAGGAGTTTCCGTACGGTCGAAGACTTGAACCTGATGACCCTCTTGCTCAACGACAACAACTGTACCATTCGCACTAACTGCAATCCCACTAGCCCCATCAAACCGACCTGGCTCGTCCCTCAGCGGAAATGATTGAATGCTGACATAATCGCTGCCATGACGACGCGGTAGCACGATGTCAACCTGTTGACTCCCCGGTTGCGTGATGTATGTCAGTGTGCGTTCACGCTGCCCAAAACGCACGGTGATCGTGATGGTTTCACCAGGCTGAATGTTCAAGGGTGCACTGTTCAAATTAAGTTCGTAATAGGGCGAACCACTCGCCACACTTATAATACGAGTCACTGTAGAAAAGCGATCTCCTCGTGGACTGGTGATAATAACGTCTGCACCGGCAACCGCTTCACCGTCAACATAGACTCGGCCATTGAGACAGCACGTCGCTATTGATCCCCCTGGCGGTGTGACACCACCACAACCACGAGGTAGAGGCACAGGTGGCTCGTCGGATAGATCGGATACCGGCATTGGTGGTATTTTTGGTGATGTACTATGTACGGGCGAATGAAAAGACATTAGAATAGCGAGTACCATCACGATGATGGCAACGCGGCTGATGGGATAACGGTAGGTTTTCATGAGGTTCTCCCTCTCATTCTAGGAGCAAGAATCCCGACCCGATGCAGAAGTCTACACCTGGTACGCTGTTCTACCATAAGAGATGGTGGAACACACTGGTTTTTGGCAGTCACAGAAGAAAAAAACTACCCATACAGAGTACTTCCCACATCTTTGTCTGATGCTCCAAACTCCACTGTCTTATCCAGAGCAGTGATGTGGGAGGAGTGAGATGAGGCTTTCAACTCGCCACCATTTTCCCATGACACTTCCTTTTGGGCGAGGTGGGGGCGACGAGCAGCGAGCAGGCTGCGCAATATCGCCATTTGCCCCTGCTCTTCCACACGGGTAGAGGCAGAAAGCGAGGCTCGTTCTGCAATACAAGCACTGAAAACGTCGAGCATCCTTACTTCTCTAGGGGTTTCCAGCTTCTTTTCCATCACGCCTCGACCTGTACAGGTTCCTTTGATCCGCTGACCCGCATCCTGTGGCGGCGGTGGAACCTGCGCACATCTGTCAGCACGCTTCCTGGGCGCGTGGAACCCATCCTTTACTGATGCGGTGTCACACCGGCGAGCCAACAAGAGCGTAACGCAGCCCACCATTAGAACGGAAAGCAGCACACCTCTTCAATCCTTAGAACGTGGCCCTGGAAACTCGCACATCCAGACAAGAGGTTCATTTTCAGCAACTCGCTAATACTCTTTTGTCAGGAGTTATAACCCAAAAGATCACGAATGATGCGATCTTGTTGCAAGCGGCGAAGATAATTTTGCTTGATCTGATAAATGCGCTGTACGTTCGGAAATCGCTGTGGAAATTTATGAATAATATCTTGTGGTTTATATCCCTGTAGATCAAGTCTCAGAATGAAAAGCTCCTCTTCTGATAAGAGATTCAGAATGCGCTGCCAGAGCGCCACCTTGAATTCAAGATCATAATTATTATTGTCAGGCACGGATTTTATTAATCTATCGGTCAATCTCTGCCGTCTCTTCGTTCGGAGCACTGTTAAGACCGCCGTCTGAATGCACTTTTTCCAATATCGAAAAAGCTTAGCCAGATCATCAGTTGTAGTAAGGCTAGGGTTACGCTGACTGGCTCTATGAAGAGCGATAAGTGCATCGTGGAGGATCCCCTGGATGTCGTCTTCTTCAATATCAACATGGAAACCCTTAGAAGACGCTGCATCAAAAGATCGTCGAATCCAGAGGTACTGCATCCGCCCGAACAGTGTAAAGATGTACGACCAGGCTGCTTGATCACCAGCAAAAGCCCGCCGGAACAGGGTCATACACGCTGGCGATGGTTGTTCGTATAACCGGCGAAAATCTGCTCTTTCGCTCTCACACAAGCGAATAAGCTCTTCCAGAGGCAGCTCAGACATATTCATTGATTTACCTCGACTGCATGAAACAATAACCTCCGACAGGAATGCTGTCACAGCCCGCCGGTTACACGTACTATCGATGATCGTTTCTGCATCTGGTGGAAGTGTAATATTTCATGATAAACATGTTATGAATAGGTGTTCAGTCAGTATTGTCTAAATGTAATGTATTTTTATCTAATCATGAATCGGTCAGAAGTAACTCGAAAGATTTACTATAAAATATTTTAGATAGCAATCAATGAGAATAGCAAAGTAGAGACCGAATTTGAAAGCATGGTCGAATCACCGGTATAGCACGCAAAAATTTTGCCAGGTAACGAATTTTTCGTTACCAGCATAGTTGGTTCACGTATTCCAGCTATCCACTTCTGGTAAGCCAAAAAACGCTGCCTCACATTCCAACGTGAACGAGCGGAAATGATCACTCGCGCCCATACCTCGGCGGGTGAACATCATCACCTATACCAACAGGCGAGACCTCACACTCCTCCATCCGCTCCCTGTGTGGGAGCGGACTGGGGCCGAGGGAGGGTACGGGGAGCACCATTTCCCGCACGAGCGCTGAAAACGCTCAAAACCCCACGGGCGCAGGGTGCTACACACCACGCCAGTGTGCTAACGAGGGGTGATCCCTCGCCTTGATAAATACAGAAACGGCTATAATCTCCAAACCGATACATCCAGGTAATTCGGTCCTGGTAACATACCGGATATACTAGATAGGGCATTTAAACAATCAATTGAACACATTCTCACTTAGAGTTTCACCGCTTCTCCCCACAACGAGCGTTGAAGGGGAGCTATGAATGCTGAGTATGTTCAAGCCCACGTCGATTGCGGTTGTTAGACATGTTCTACCCGCTGCCAAATTTACTCTGCTGGCACGTCTCTATATAGAGAACCGATAAAGAATCGGCGCAAGATAGTTGGTAATAGCAAATTGAAACGTGTGGATTACATTTCCCGTTCGACTCGCATCAGTTCAGAATTCAACGGAGGATCGCAGTGCAGTCGAGGTATCGTTTCGTGATCACCCTCACCATCATCATAGCGGTCATCGGCGTAGGATTGGGGAACTCGGTCACCACCGAAAGATCGATCGTTAGTGAGAGTATCGCTGCCGCCGCACCTGCTGGCGGTGTCACGACACAGCAGACGCAGCCCTACCGCGTCTTCCAGTTCGCCATCGATGCCCAGATGCCGGTAGGGCAATTCAACAAACCTTCTGATGTGGCGGTGGCCCCTGACGGCACTGTCTATGTGGCGGATCAGGACAGCCATCGCATCCACCGCTTCAGCGCCACCGGCGAGTTCCTCGGCGGGTGGGGAGTGTATGGCTATAGTGACGGGCAGTTCTACAATCCTCACGGCGTGGCGGTGGCGTCCGATGGCACAGTCTATGTGGCAGACACCGGCAACCACCGCATCCAGCGCTTTAGCGCCGACGGAACCTTTCTCGGCACATGGGGATCACGCGGCAGCGGTGACGGGCAGTTCAACAATCCGCAAAGTGTTACGGTGGCGCCTGATGGCACGGTCTATGTGGCGGATACCGGCAACTACCGCATCCAGCGTTTCAGCGCCAGCGGAACCTTCCTCGGCGCGTGGGGGGCGCAGGGTAGTGGTGATGGGCAGTTTTACGACCCTAGCGGCATAGCAGTGGCATCTGACGGTACTATCTATGTGGCAGATACGAATAACCATCGCATTCAGCGCTTTAGCGCTGACGGTCTCTTCATGAGTGCTTTAGGTAACTGGGGTACTGGTGACGGGCAATTCCGGTATCCTAATGATGTAGCGGTTACACCTGATGGCAAAGTCTACGTGGCAGATAGTGGCAATCACCGCATCCAGTGTTTCAGCATGACAGGAACCTTTCTCAATATTTGGGGGGTGAGGGTCGAGAACCCTGTAGACCTGGCAGTAGCTCCCAACGGTACGGTATATGTAGCAGACACTGCCATCAATCGCATCCAGTACTATAGTGCAGACGGTGAATTTTTGGGAGTGTGGGGAACAACAGGTAATAATAATGGACAGCTCAACATTCCTGCTGGCGTGGCGGTAGCTTCTGATGACTCGGTCTACGTAGCGGATTGGGGCAATCATCGTATTCAGCAATTTAGTGCCACTGGAACTTTCCTCAACAGTTGGGGTATACGTGGCAGTAGCAATGGAAAGTTTCGTCTTCCTAATAATGTTTCGGTGGCACCTGACGGTACAGTCTATGTCGTGGATAGATACAACCACCGCATCCAACGCTTCAGCGCCACGGGTATTTTCCTCAATGCGTGGGGTGTGTATGGTGGTGGTGAAGGTCAGTTCAATCATCCTTCCGACGTAGCAATTGCATCTGACGGTACAGTTTATGTCGCAGATACAGGTAACCATCGAGTCCAGCGATTCAACGCCACTGGTACCTTCCTTGGCTCTTGGGGAGTACCAGGTACATATGAGGGACGATTTGAAGAGCCTTCTGGCGTGTCAGTGGCACCCGACGGTACGATCTTCGTGGCGGACACCTGGAATCACCGTATACAACGCTTCAGTCCTACTGGAACTTTCCTAAACACGTGGGGAACACATGGAAGTAGAAATGGGCAGTTTCGTCTTCCTGAAGATGTGGTAGTCGCATCCGATGGTACCGTTTATGTAGCAGATAGTGGTAATCATCGCATCCAGCGCTTCAGCTCCAGCGGAATCTTCCTCAGTACTTGGGGTAGCTTGGGCAGCGATGACGGACAGTTTAGCAGTCCTTTCAGTGTGGCAGTAGCAACCGATGGCACAGTTTATGTCGCGGATGCTGGCAACGGCAACCACCGCATCCAGCACTTCAGTGCCACCGGAACCTTTCTCGGCACGTGGGGGGCAGGGTAGCGGCGATGGGCAGTTCAATAATCCGTTTGGCGTAGCCGTTGCACCCGATGGCACGGTCTACGTGGCGGATACAGGCAATAACCGCATCCAGGTGTTCGGGACAGACTACCCAAATGCCTGGCGCGGCGAGTTCTTCGCCAACGACTGGCTCGCCGGGCCGGTGCTGCATGTTGAAAATGTGCCCGACCTGTTCCTGAACCGGTCGTGGTCCGGGCAACCGGCGGCAAACATCCCCGCCGACCATTTCACCAGTCGCTGGCTGCGCTACGTGAACTTCCTCACTGGCGGACGCTACCGCTTCACCATACGTGCCGACGATGGAGGGCGCTTTTGGATAGATGACCGCCTGGTGGTCGAGTCCTGGCAGCCGCAGTCGCTCACCCGCGAGGTCACTGTTGAGTTGTCGGCGGGCTACCATAAGCTGCTGATCGAACATTGGGATCGGGATGGTGGAGCAACGCTGGCGCTGGAGTGGGCGAGAGTTGCTGCTACTCCTACGCCAACAATAGAACTACCTCCTACAGTAGCACCACCTACACCAGAGTCGGGTGGTGCGGGACAAGCCAACCCGACGGCCATCCCCACGCCGACGGCCACGGCCATCCCAACAGCAACTCCATCCCCGACAGCCACGCCTACGCCGACGGCCACACCCGCGCTACCCCAAACCCCCACCAACCTGCGCCAAACCGGGCGCACCACCACCAGCATCACCCTCACCTGGCAGGACAATGCGGTGAACGAAACCGGCTTCCACCTCTATCGCAACGGCACTCGCATTGCCACTCTGGTCGCGAATATCACCACCTACACCGATACCGGTCTGACCTGCGGTCAGAGCTATCGCTATGGGGTTAGCGCCTACAACACCGTTGGCGAGTCGGCAATGAGCGAAGAGCTAACCGCCACCACTGCCGATTGTTCGCACTTCCTCTTTATGCTCTACCTCAACGGTGATAATGACCTTTATCGCTACGTAGAACGTGCGCTTCAGGCCCTCGAACGAGCAGCAGCGAACCCCAATGTTCTTATCGTGGCCGTGGTCGATGGTCCCCGAAACGGTGACACGCAGCGCCTGGTATTTGGGGCAACAGGGGTACAGCGCGAGCCGCTGGGTGAGCTTAATATGGGCAACCCGCAAACCCTTCAGGCGTTTGTTCAGTGGGCGCGGGAGCGCTACCCGGCCCAATATTCCTACCTGGCCCTGGCCGGACACGGCAATGGCCTGGTCGGCATCGGGCCGGATTGGAACGATAGGGATGATGTTCTTGACGCCGAGGAAATCCGGTTAGCTTTACGCGAAGCAACGAACAATGGGCAGCGCAAGATTGATATTGTTTATTACGATTCCTGCTCGATGGCCCTGTTCGAGCATGCGTATGAGATACGCGACTACGCCCATTATCTGATTGCTTCACAGTACTTGGCCTGGTCGGTCTTTGCCTACCGCGATTACGCAGCGCAGGTGAGCATCCAGGACGCCACGATGCTGTCCGGCCTAGACGAGGTGATTGCCAGTGTGAGTGCCGAGAGTACCCCGCGCACCCTGGCGACGCAGATCGCCGAACGCTATTTCAACCATCCTCAACTCACCGATAAGCCACGCACGATCGCGGTGCTCGATCTGGGACAGGTCGAATCGGTGCGTCAGGCCCTCGATCAGCTTGTCATCCTGCTCAAAAATGAAATAGCCAGCGTGCAAACGCCGCTGAAAAACATCCGTCAGCAGGTGCAAACGTTCGATTCGCGCTCACCCGCCTATGTAAACGACCCACAGGATGAGTATATCGACCTCTACCACTGGGCGAGTCTGGTACGGTCGCTCCCCAACGTGTCTATCAGTACTGCCGCTCAGGAGTTGATGGATAAGGTGCGCACGCAGTTGGTGGTCCTTTCAAGGCGAGCGAGTGGTCAGTATGCTGGTAGTGCGATCAATCTCGACCAGGCCTACGGGGTGAGTCTCTACTACCCATTCTGGTCAGGTGGGAGCGGGTACCGAACGTATATGGCCGACCGGATGTTCCAGTTCACGAGTAATAGTCAATGGGACGATTTTCTCGTTGACTACTTTGGCGTGACAGCATTATTCGGTACTGAGATGGAGCCACCGACCTTATTGCTTATGCTTCAGCCAAACGACGTCGTGTACGTGCCCCTGGTCGTGCGTGGGCTCTAGCCGCAGGGCGCGATCCTCTCTGGTGAGAGCGGACGGGATCTAGGGGGAAGGTGCGTGGACGCACTCCCCCTTCCTCTCCCCATGTGGGAGAAGAAGGGGGCTGGGGGGAAGGTGAGGGCACCAGATGTCCCTATCTTTCACTCTTCACTCCTCACTCCTCTCCCCTCACTCCTCACCATTACATCCCCTTGCTCGGCCAGAGCCGCAGCAACCCGCTCAGCCGCTTGCACGCCGTTGGCCCACGTCTTCGGTACGCCAACACCGTCGCGGTAGCTGCCGGTCAATTGCAAGGTCGGGAGACGCTGTTCAAGCCGTTCCAACGTTGTGATTCGTTCACGGTGACCAAACGTATATTGGGCGATGGCCTGACGCCAGCGTGTGACGTGCGTGAGGATGGGTTGACCGTTGATCCCCAGAAGTTGCTGATGATCGCGAATGGCCGCCTCAATCAGCGCTTCTTCGCTCTGATCGACCAGCTCTGGCCGGATTGCACCACCACTCAGAGTTGTTGTGAGCACTCGATCAGGTGGCGCTACGTGCGGGAAGATGCTCGATGTCCAGAGGATACCAAGAAATTGTCGCTGTTCGCTCGATGGAGCTAACACACCAAAACCGCACAACTCACGACTGAGCTGAGACCGCCGAAAACCGAGATGGACGACTGCAACTGGCGCATACGAGATCCCGCGCAGGGCAGCGGCGGCTTGTGCATCAACTGACTCGATCAGGTTGGCCGCAGCGTATGCGGGGGTAGCAATGATCACACTCCGACTGCTGATCGTCTCCAGACCGTTTGCGCCATCAACGGTCACTTCCCACAGCGAGCCACGTTGCTGTAGGCGAACTGCTTGCCGCTCAGTCCAGACATTCCCTGCGCCTAACGCCCGCGCCAGAGCGAGCGGCCATTCCGCCAACCCGCCACGAAAACTAAAGGTACGGCTACGCATCTTCGGTTCGCTCAGGCGAGCTTTATCCTTCGGTTTCCTCAGCATGCCCCGCACGATGCTGCCACCCCGCTGCGCTGCTTCCCATAACGATGGAAAGACGGCTGCAACCGAGAGGTGCTGTGGATTACCGGCGTATACCCCGGCAACGAAGGGGTCGATCAGATGGTTCGTAGCTTCAGGACCAATGCGGCGCGCAAAAAAGGCAGCAACACTCTCATCACCACTGCCTGGTTTGAGGTTAACAAATGGCTCCGCCAGGACACGCGCTTTGCCCTGCCACGAGAGTAATGACGTGCCGATCAGGCCAATCGGTGAGGTTGGTATCTCGATTGGCCGGCCCTTAATCAAAATGAAACGACGTTTACTACAACGCTCCGCCAGAGTAATCCGTTCACGAAGCCCTAAATCAACCAGTTCTTGCCATAACCGTACATCTTTCGTCCCTAGCGTATTTGGCCCGCAATCGAGTGTAAAACCTTCCGGCGTCGTGATGCTATGGATCACCCCACCGACCCGATTGGCGGCCTCGATAACCAGGACACGGTACCCGCGCTTATAAAGGGTATAGGCTGCTGCTAAACCACCGATGCCGCCTCCGATTACCACACTGTCATAGGCCGCTATCATGCGTAATCCTCCTTATACTGTGCTCGAGAAGATCGGTCGTTCTGTTGCTTGCTGGAAATACCGGTCAAGTTCCATCGCCAGGTTTCTGACGAAGAAGCGACCGCGGTCGGTTACTCGTAAGCGGTTCGGCTCGACCACCACCAGATGATCATCGGCATACGCCGCTATTCGTTCAATTTCAGCCGTAAAAACCTCACCCAAGCGCCAACCGTGGGGTGGCAGTGGTAGATCAAACGGAACTTCGAGATTGCACATCAAATGCATAATAGCATGACGCCGCATAAGATCGTCGTCGCTGAGCCGCATTCCTCGTGTAATCGGGAGACGGCCTTCGTCGATGGCACGCTGGTAACGTCCTAGACCGGAGTCGTTTTGTACATACCGTCCGGCAAGATCGCCAATTGCACTCATCCCGAAGCCGATCTGGTGGGGTGCCGGTAAGACGGTATAACCCATAAAATTGCGCTGTAACCGCCGCTCGCGTGCTGCTATCGCCAACTCATCGTTCGCCAGGGCGAAATGATCCATCCCGATCCATTCATACCCGACGGCGGTTAAGGTTTCAATCGCTTGTCGGAACAGTTGAAACTTATCGTAACCGGTTGGCAATTGACGGGCATCCACCCGTTTCTGATTGGGGCGGGCCTGTGGTAGATGGGCATAGCTAAAACAGGCAATCCGATCAGGGTGAAGATCGATCATCGCCTGGAGGGTCATAGCAAAGCTGGCCGGGGTTTGATAGGGTAAGCCGTAGACAAGATCGATGTTAATGCTGCTAAATCCGGCGTCACGCGCCGCTCGCACCACGTTCTCGGTCTGCCAGAGAGGCTGAATGCGCCCAATTGCAATCTGTACTTCCTGAGCAATATCCTGTACCCCGAAGCTAATGCGGTTGAATCCTAGCTCGCGGAAGAGAAAAACCTGTTCACGACTACCGATCCTCGGATCAACTTCGAGTGCGACCTCGGCGTCGGGAGCAATGGTAAAGGCGGCTCTCAACAATCCCATCAAGCGTCGAGTTTGTGCTTCATTCAAAAAGTTGGGTGTGCCGCCGCCCCAGTGCAACTGTACGACTCGTCGACCTGTATTCAGGTGTGCCGTAATCATCGCTAGCTCATGTTCGATCCGATCAAGATACTGATCAACGACCGCGGGCCGCCGTGTCGATGTGGCATTGCACCCACAGTAGGCACAACGTTCAGCACAAAAGGGTAAATGCACGTAGACGCTGATCGGGTCGTTGGTGACCGCAACATCGTGCAGTGCAGCCAGATAATCTTCAGCGGTAAACGTGTTGCTCCAATGGGGAACGGTCGGATAGCTGGTGTAGCGCGGGCCGGGTCGATTGTAGCGATCAATCGTCTCGCGAGTAATCTCGACAGTCATAACAGCCCCTCTTGTCGCAGAAATGATGTAGTTCGGTTTTCAAACTACAGGCCCAGAAAAAATATGATCACCAGGTTTTTCTCAAAAGCACATGATTAGTCTGATTGTAGCATGATAGTCAATCATTTGAACATCTGAAAAAGATATCTCTCAGCGTGGCATGATCGGCTTTTGACCGATAGTAGTGCGCTAGAGGGCCAGTGTGTGACACCAGCTTTCGTTATCGAAGGACAACGATGATAAATATTTTTTCTTTTAATGAGGTAATTGTCAACCGCTCATCATCGAGAGTCGGCTGTTCTCGTGCTATACTGTGATGCCGCATTCAGGCGGAACAATAGCATAATGGTGATGTTCATGAAACGTTCACAACAACGACCGATTCGTTTGAGTGCGCTCCGCTGTATTATCTATGAAGTGGCGCTCAACGGCTGGCGTATCCTGCGTCGCACGGTTAACGATTTTAGTCTCTGGCGATTAATTGAATATCCTTGGGCCACCAGAGCACTCGATGTTCGTCGTGGTGATCTGGTTGTCGATATTGGATCGGGAACTTCCTCCTTTCCACATATGCTGGCGAAAGAGGGAGTTGATGTTGTTGTCCTCGAACTCGATCCGGATCGGGTACGCTGGCAACAGGCCAAACGAGTGGCCACAGCGCGCCCAGGTGATGGTCGCTTCTTCCCACTGGTCGCCAGCGCCACAGCGATGCCTTTCCGATCTGATACAGTATCCCGCATTGCGGCTGTCTCGACGCTCGAGCATATTCCCGATGATGAAGCGGTTGGCCGTGAAATTGGCAGAGTATTGGCGCCTGGTGGTATTGCGGTCATCACGATTCCCTACACGAGTAGCGAGCGAACCGGCTTTTTCGAGGGTATTCGCCGTTTTAAGCGGGTAGCTCGTAATGCCTTTGTCCAAGAGGGGAAAGCCGGTTCCTTCTTCCGTTTCTACACTGACGACGACATTCAGCGTGTGTACGTTCAGCCGGCAGGTTTACAGATCAGTCCGCTGCGTGGATTCGGTCGCTCGATCCTCAACTGGCGCTACCACGAAACCAGGCTGACCCGCTTCTGGCGCACCTTTATTCTCAAAGATTTGCTGCTGGCCTGGATCGTTCATCCGCTCGAAGAGCGGTTTGATCGCAGCGATCCCCTCTATGTGATGTTTACGCTGCGCAAACCTGATGTAAGGTCGCGATCGTGATCTGCTGGTTCGGAACAAATTTCCTCAAGCATACGTCTGAGTCATGGTAGGATAGGTCTGGGATGGAATCGACCATGCGAGTCATCTACATATTACCGCGCTACGATAGTGCAGCGATGGGCAATCGGATTCATACTGAGGTCATTCATGCCTGGCGCGAGTTGGGGATCACCGCCGAAGTCCTCAGTCTGGCCCCTGCGCAGTCCCAACCTACTTGCACGGTAGAAGATGGGATCGTTGTTCATCGCTTGCCTTCGCGTGGTCGTTTCACAACGCAGCTTGCCAATCGTGCGTTGGCTGCACTCTTTTTCTACCCCTATCTGACAAGTGCGATTGTTGGGATGCGCCGTTTCTTTGCGACCAATCCAACTTATGATCTTTGTCACGTGGAAACGGCATTTCCACTCGGCTTCGCCGCACTGCTTGCCGGTAGACGGGTACCACCGCTGGCCGTAACCTTACCCGGCGCCGATGTGATGGCCGAACCTGAATATGACTATGGCTATGCGCGCTTTCCGGCAGTACGTGCTGTGTTGCCACTGGTGTTTCGGCGCGCACGAGTGATCCGGGCCGATTCACCACAGATTCGGGAGCTGGCCATCGCTCGTGGTGCACCACCGGCTAAGGTAACGGCCATTCCATACAATATTACCGCCGATAGTTTTCCGCCGCACGATACACCGCTGAGTGTGTTTCGTGCTCACAGTCGGGAAATTATTGTTACTCGCCATCGTCTCGATCCATCCCGCCCCATCATTGTCAGTCTCAACCGGCTCCATCCCTTCAAAGGAATTGCCTACCTGGTTGAAGCCATCCCCACCATCCGCACTGCCGATCTTTCACCACAAGTAGTCATTGTCGGACCGAATCGCTCAACACCACGTTTCGGCGATTACGGTGCATTTCTCCGTCGCCGGGCACTGGAATTAGGGGTTGCAACTGATGTGATTTTTACCGGTGCTATCCCGCACCACGAAGCCCGTACTTATCTGGCCGGTGCAGATGTCGTGGTTGTCCCGTCGGTCGCCGAGTCGTTTAGTCGGGTGGTAATTGAAGCCTGTGCAGTTGGTACGCCGCCGGTCGTTACGCGCACGACCGGTGCGAGTGCCTATGTGGCAGTAGCTCAGGCTGGTCTCGTTGTTGAACCACGTTCAGGACCGGCCATTGGTGAGGCAATTGTGTCTCTCCTGCGAGATCCGGGTGTATGGCAAACCTATAGCGAACGGGCAGCAGCATTGGCGCCGCAGTTCTCATCAGCGTGCATCGCAGACGATCTGGCTAGTCTGTACCAGACTGCCTTGCACGGTCAGCCAATGCCAGCACCGATGCTCGGTCAATAACTGTCGATGTCGTTATACATCTGTTAAGGAGGAATTTCATGCCGCGAAGAACCAGTGTTGTACCCACCATTGCGCTGGCGGCTACGCTACTGGCAATAGGCGTAGCCCTCTTCCTGGCCTTTCGTCCCGGTCAGGCCGAAGAGGGAGGGCCAATCTTGCAGTATCCGCCCGAACCACCAGCCCCCACCATCGGCCCCAACCCGACCGTCCCCGCCAGCCTGGCCACCGGTCCGCAGTTCGTGGCCGATTTCGCTACTGCCGACAGCCTGACCGTCTGGCAGTCCGTCGAGCTTGATTTCGTCTTACCTGAAGACCGTGCCAACTGGGTCATCGACAATGGCCGCTTGCGCCAGGATTTTGCCGGTGAATTGCGCAACAGCTCGCTCGCCCAGGTCACGCTGCTGGCGCCCACCACGTTCACCGATGGTGTCGTGCGGGTGAGTTTCTACGATGAGTTTAACGGGATTGCCGGGGTGGTCGCTCGCTATCAGGGTGAGGTTGGCTACGAGGCGAGCTATTATGTCCTACGCCTGCTGAAGCGCGAGTACGAGGCAACGCCGAAATACGCGCTAGAAAAGGTGGTGGATGGGGTAGTGACGCCGCTGGCAACGGTGGAGGGGCCGGGCTTTGCCCCGCGCCAGTGGCACGTGATCGAGCTGGAGGTGCGCGGGAACACCCTGACCGCCCGTCTCGATGGCAAGCTGCTGATGCAAGCCAACGATGCCCAACCGTTACCGGCAGGGCAAGTTGGGGTCTACACCCGTGCCATTGGTGGCATCCTGTTCGATGATTTCATCGTCAGCCCGTGAGTGAACTCCGAGGAGCAGATCCATGAAGATACTCTTCCGCACCGTGTTTGTGCTATCCGCACTTCTGACCTTGCTCATTAGTACGCTGCCATCTGCCATCCCGACAGCAGCTCAAGCTCCACTGCAATTACTGGTTGAGACCGTTTTGCCTAACAGTGAAAACCTCAAGCTGCCCCAAGCGGCAACTTTCGAGGATCAAGTGTATTTGATAGGAATTGCGGAATCGAGCGGGGCTTCCGAGGGCAAAGCTCGGGTCTGGACAAAGACGGAGACCGGCACGGCATTTCCAAGTCCCTTTACGTTAGGTACCACATCCCGCACATCTCTCAATCCCGAATACATCAACAGTGCCATCGCAACCTCACCCTCCGGCGAGGTCCTAACGCTCTGGATCGATCAGGCAGCAAAGATTATGCGGTTTCGCAAGCGCGATACCGCCGGAAATTGGGGCGCAATCTTCGAGATAACTCGCAACCTTGCTTTTCCGGTGCGACCCGCGCTTACCGTGGTGAATGGTGGCCCCCAGAATGGGCGCATTATCGCTGTCTGGCGCGATGACTTCACCGGTGATGATGCCTCTATCTACTACTCGTATTCTGACAACGGTGGCGCTTCATGGGCGCCAGTAGCGCGTGCTTTTGGGATGAAGGCGTATCGCGCCGTCGTGCAGTTAGCTTCAGGCACCAACGGCGAAGTCGCGCTGACCTTTACGCGCGACGCACCACGCCCGCTGCACGTGATGGTTTCATTGTGGCAGGGCAATGGCTTCAGCGTACCGGTGGATGTCAATCTTGGTGACTCTTCCCCCTATGCTGATAGTAGCGTTGCCATCTATAACGGCAAAATCTATGTCGGTTACCGCCACGCAGATAACGGTGTATTCTACGCTGAAAAAGACATCAGCAACTTTTTTGACAATCAGGTGTGGCCCCGATCACGCCTGACCGGTGATAAGGGAGATGGTCAGGTTTCGGTAAGTATCGATCCGTATGGCAACTTACACATCTCGTGGATTCGTACTCCAGGGAGCCGGAGCCAGAATCGGCTTAACTATGCGTTCCGGTATGCAAATGGTACGTTCCTCGGCCCCATAGAGTCGGCAACTTCTGGCCCCCTGTTCAATGCCTGGGGCGTTAACAGTTCAGGCAGTGGCTTCTACATGCATGTAGCCCATGAATTGTTTAACGGTGAGACACCGTTTCTCCGTTATGCCCTCTTCAAAGCACCTGGTTCGCCATTTGGCTCCGATCCCTTGATCGAAGGCGGCGCTGCACGGGTTGGCGGTGATGGTCGTACCTCGATTAAGGTGACTTTCCCCGGCCTTGGGTCTACGCCGCAAGATGTGAGTGTACGCTGGCGGTGGGGTGCGCCACCTACCGATACCGAAAACGACTCTGGTGGTTGGGTACCATTGGCATCTAATGCTACTGCGACCACCGAATTGACCGTGCCTATTCCTACAGCTTTCCTGAATGTCAACGATTGTACGCCACGCACGTTGTACACGCAGTTGCGGCGAAATGGGACTGCGCCTGTCGTGGAGACAATGGAGCGCAAGGCAAGCGTAATCATTGACACCAATCTTGTAGCGACTGTTCAGGTTGCCAATCCGCTGTTGTACGATACGGCGAGCTGGTATGCTTCCAACTACTCGGTGCGTGATCTCGACCCCGGTAGTACACCGACAACGCAGGTCTGGCTATCGGTTAGCGATGGTGGTGATTGTTCACAGGTTTCACGGGTCAGAGTGGCTGCCAGCACGGCTGAGTTGGCTGTCACAAGCGATCTTGATGTCGAAGGTACGCTGAATGCTATCGTTCCTTTACCTGGTACTACCTTCTCACCACCATCGCCGGATGGTGATTACCCGGTGGTGGTACGAGTGTACGACCGGCTGGGGAATTCGCAAACCGTTACCAGGACAATCCGCCTTGACCGTATTCCACCGCAGATGACGCTCAGCGGAAGTGAGATTATTACGGCAACCGATTCACCGTTAGGCGATATTCTTCAGGATTTCACCTTTGATCTCTCTACTGCTACCGTTACCGAAACCAACGGTGTGTTGGGTGTTTTGATTGCCGTTAGTCCCAGTGCAGTCTCTAATCCGGCCACTGCATCTACGCTGCGCTGGATTGCAACGAAGGTTGATTTCAACGGTGGTCAATTTACCGTGCCGTCCTGGAGTATGGCGAATGCACCTGGGGTCACGATGGCTATGACCAGTGCGCCCGAGCAAACTTTCCATATTTACGTGCGCCTCATCGATCGTGCCGGTAATATTGGTGATACAGTTCTGGAGACGACGGCTACCAGTACGCTTACACCGGTGCGTACCTATATCCCATTAACATCACGCTGATGAAGTACATGTGGGGCACAGGGCTGTCTGTGCCCCTTTCAAGCAGAGCACAAAGGCAGGAAGGTGGAGTGTTGGGTAGGTGCCAGGTCTGACATTGGAACAGTAGGTGGTTCCCAAACTGATCTCATACTCATGCGGTGGTATTCTTCCCGGCAACACATGGGTGCGGCAACACTACGCTCCTATGTAGCACCTGCATCATCACGACGGCCCCGCGATAGCGTTGCTCTGTAATCGTAACCTTCTCATGCATACCGGTAGGGGCGGGTTCCCAACCCGCCCTCATTGTATGTCGTTGTCGCCCGCAATAGATTACGACAAATAATGATGACTGCCATCCACCTGACCGGCAAGCCACCGAAGCAAGCGAAATATCTCGTTCGTATTTGACGTGACTATGCAGTTCCCCGCTTAATCCTTGTACGGCCATAAGCTGTAGCATACAGGTTTGATAAGAACTTATTGCAAAAACCAAACGATTACGTTTGAGCCATTGTGACTATCATTGATTCACCCGACAGACTAAATGTGGGCCAGCAGTACGTGCATCCGATATGATGTATCAGGTTTAGTTTGGTATGAAGACTTGAAAGAGATACTTTTGATAGCAGGCGTATCTTTTGACGCACTCCTGCGTTATATAACTATCAGCAGCTTGTTGCTCCTCATCTGGTATTGCTCCTATGTCCTAACATTACAGTACAGCATCAGGAACATCGACTCTCCTCACGTCTCGCTGCTCGCTCCTCAAATAAATTTAGCGCTAAACTTTTACCGTTTTCAGTACTTTTTCGTTATATGCTGTCTCTATCAATATCGTCGGCTACGTTGTACAATGTCGGTATACTTCATCTGCAAGGAGGATTACGATGTGGAACCGCCGACCTATCCTGCTCATTTCATCACTGTTGTTGGTGGTAGTGGTCATCATCGGAGGCTTTTGGCTGGCGCTCCGTTCCGGTCAGGCCGAAGAGGGTGGACCAATCTTGCAGTATCCGCCCGAACCACCAGCCCCCACCATCGGCCCCAACCCGACCGTCCCCGCCAGCCTGGCCACCGGTCCGCAGTTCGTGGCCGATTTCGCTACTGCCGACAGCCTGACCGTCTGGCAGTCCGTCGAGCTTGATTTCGTCTTACCTGAAGACCGTGCCAACTGGGTCATCGACAATGGCCGCTTGCGCCAGGATTTTGCCGGTGAATTGCGCAACAGCTCGCTCGCCCAGGTCACGCTGCTGGCGCCCACCACGTTCACCGATGGTGTCGTGCGGGTGAGTTTCTACGATGAGTTTAACGGGATTGCCGGGGTGGTCGCTCGCTATCAGGGTGAGGTTGGCTACGAGGCGAGCTATTATGTCCTACGCCTGCTGAAGCGCGAGTACGAGGCAACGCCGAAATACGCGCTGGAAAAGGTGGTGGATGGGGTAGTGACGCCGCTGGCAACGGTGGAGGGGCCGGGCTTTGCGCCCCGTCAATGGCACGTCATCGAGCTGGAGGTACGTGGGAACACCCTGACCGCCCGTCTCGATGGCAAGCTGCTGATGCAAGCCAACGATGCCCAACCGTTACCGGCAGGGCAGGTTGGGGTCTACACCCGTGCCATTGGTGGCATCCTGTTCGATGATGTGATCGTCACACCATAGCCGACACTCTCATACGTTGATCTTGATGACATACCCACATATGAGAAAGTCATTGCATTCTCTACAGGAGATCACTCCTATGATGCGTCTACCTTCAATCATCATCACCATGTGTTGCATCGTTGTTGTCCTGGTTAGCGTATCACCGCTTCCTTCACAGGCACAAGAAGGAGCTAGCTTCGTCCTTGAAACCAATCTTCCGGCCAGCAATACCAAGTACCCGCAACTGGCTGTTGATGCGAATGGCGTGTATGTAAGTGCTACCGACGGCATTTCATCAGAGAATAATGGCACGGTCAAACTTTGGATCAAAGGTGAAGAAGATAATGCCTTTCCAGCACCCTTACCGCTCGGCACTGTAGGCGCTGGGATTGCGCAGGATTGGGTACAGACGGCTGTTACGACTGCATCCACCGGCGAGGTCTATGTGCTGTGGATCGATCAGGTCGCTAAGACGATCCAGTTTCGACGTCGTGAACCAGGTGGTGCCTGGAATCCAGCAACATTTGAAGTAATGCGGGGTCATATCTTTGCGGTCGAACCGGCTTTAGCGGTACGTACAAACGGTCAAATCGTCGCTGCTTGGCGTGACGACAAAAATATCAATTTTGCCTACTCCAATGATCGAGGGACGACATGGTCAGCCGTAGGTTCAGTACCGGGAGCGCTGGCTTACAAGTCACAAACAGCAATGGCTGCTGGTCCGAATGGCGAGTTGGCGATTACCTTCACCCGCGATACGCCACGCCCATTGCACGTTATGGTCGCGCTCTGGAATGGCACCGGTTTTAATCCACCGGTTGATGTAAACGGCAGCACATCAGCAGTCTTTGCCGATGCCAGCGTCTCGTTCAGTCCTGATCCGGCGCCAAATACACGCATCGTAGTCGCCTTCCGTGGCGCAGATGACGGTATCTTCTTTGCCGAAAAGTCAATTGGTGATTTCGCTGGCCCCTGGGCGGCAACCCAGTTAATCAGCGGCAAAGGTGATGGCCGGGTGAATGTTGATTACGATCAACAGGGGAATCTGCACCTCGCCTGGATACGGCAGGGTACCAGTCGTAGTGTCAATCAACTGTTCTATGCTGTCAGGCCAGTAAACCAGGGTTTTTTACCTGTTGTCAATGCACCAACCGTTGCACCGGTATTCAATGCGTGGGGTGATGCTCGCATCGGAGTGCGGAGCTATATGCACGTCGTCCATGAATTGTTCCAGGGCACTGTACCACTTCCCCGTTACGTCTTATTCCGGGCGCCCGGCGCCATCTTTGGTTCGCGCCCACAAATTGAAAATGATGCTCCGGTCATAGGGGGTGATGGTAAAGTTTCGGTGAATGTCACCTTCCCTGATCTCGGTACAACGAATCTCCCCGATCAGGTGCGCTGGCGTTGGGGAGCACCGCCAACCGATACCGAAAATGACTCGGGTGGCTGGCAGCCGTTTAATCCGACTGGCCCAACCAGTATTCTAACAGTGCCTATTCCTGACTCGCTGCGCACCGATGTAGGGTGTGTGGAACGAGTGCTATACACACAATTGCGTCGTACAGCGAACAATCTCATCGATCAAGTGCGTTCAGATGCAGTTGTGATCGATACCGGTGTGTTAGCCGGAGTGACGGTTGGTAATACCTTCTCACGCCTGCGAACCTCGCCGTTTACTGCGCTTGCACCGGCCGACCTGATCAGCGAGGGTGGGGCGAATGATGGACACCCCGATTATACTCGCATCCAATCCGTCTACGTCGAAATTCGCAACCTCGGTGATTGTAGCGGTTTGCAAAACTTTGCCCTGGCTCCTAACACGACAGTTCTTAATAGTGTAAGTAATATGACGATTAGCGGCGGTCGGTTTGCGAATATCCTACCTTACCCCGACATAGTGACCGAAGGCTCGTTACCGGTAGTAATTCGGATCCGCGATGCCCTCAATAACTCGATAGTGATTAACCGTACCCTTATTTACGACAATACACCACCTGTACTCAACGGCGGTAGTTTGCAGGTACTGCCAATTCCCGGTAGTGCAACGATTATCGTTAATCTTGAATTTACAAATATCGCGGTAACCGATAACCTCTACCCCGGGCGCGGTTTCTGGGGGGTTTGGCTAGCCAACAGCCGTACTCTGGTTGCCGATCCGGCAAATGATCCGAATCTCGTTTGGTTCCCGGTTGAAGCTCCCGGCGATAGCAACAGCTTCACTATTACGTGGAGTCTGGCCAGCGGTTTAACGGAAGATCAGCTCACACCAGGACCATACTACGTGTATGCTCGTATACTCGATGGCGCCGGAAATCCGAGTGTGAGCGGTAGTGCTGGTCCTAACAGCAGTCTCAGTGCCGCTCTCTTACCGGCAGCCACCATCACCCTCGATCAGGTGACTTTCCCGAAAGTGTATGTGCCACTGCTCCAACGATAGACTGGCGTTCAGTTGGGGGTTCTGAGAGTCGATACTTCCACCAGCTTGAGCGTGCTTGCAGCATAGCTGCGGCACGCTCAAGGGTTTTGCCGCAACTGAGCGCCTATCTGAAGTATACCGAAGGAAGGGGCAGTTTGCGAACTGCCCCTCAGATAAGGTGGGGCACCGTCGTCAGGGTGCAGCGCCGCTGCTCCCGTACATCTATCGGCCTGGTTTCATTCGTTGTGCTGTGACGACGAGCGTTCGGAGAGGCATTGTCGTCGCGACAGGCATGCCCGGCATCACACGGTAGAGAACGTTGGTTACTGATGTAGTGAGCGAGTTTCCAGCCGCACCCGATGAGTGGTCGTTGAAGCTAACTCCCGCTTTGCCTTCCTGCCCAGATGCTGTTCCACTTACGCCTTCCTCGTCCTGTGTATGAGAGGAAGCGGATTAAGGGGAATAAGTGATCACCCTTCGCAATACGCAATACGAAGAACCCTGGTTATCTCTTCTGGCAGTGATAGAACGATCCTTACTCTGATTAGTCACTATACCAGACGACCTTTTCTGTCAGTGGACGGCGGCGACCACGAGGCCATTCATGGTTCACAGGACGGCCAACGTAGAAGAAACCCAGTAAGCGTGTTTCCGGAGCAAATCCTATAGCACCGGCAACATGTGGATGAACCGCACAGCCGCCACTCATCCATTTTCCGGCAAGCCCTAATGCACTGGCTATCAGATGCAGGTTCTGAACAGCACAACCTACAGCAATCAGTTCTTCCCACTCTGGTCGTTTTGGATTTGGCTGCATACCGATAGCGATCCAGACTGGTGCCTGCCATGCCCGTTGGCGCTGTGATTTTTCACCAGAGCTTCCAGGTGGCTGATCTGGATTTAGAAGACGAAATGCCGTACCAAAAGCTTCACTAAGCATATGGCGGGCATCTCCACTGAAAACAGCAAAACGCCATGGTTCAGTTTGACCATGACTTGGGGCCCAGTTGGCGGCTTCAAGCATCAATCTTACTGCTTCCAGATCAATCGGATCGGATGACAGCTCTTGGAGGGCAAAACTGCGGCGTGATGCAATAGCGTTGAGTAATTGCTGAGGAAGTTCTGGCGAGCGTATCGGCAATGGCGACTCTAGCCAAATCTCAGATGATACAAGCTGGCGAGCTTTTTGCGCCATAGCAATGAGTACAGGTCGTAGTTGTTCGGTATCGGTCAGTGGTGGCTCAAACGGTAGAAAAATAGTCGTTTCAAGATCATCACCGATGGCATGAATCTCAATGCCATTGGCTGCAAGACGTGTTATCAATGCCCGTTTAGCCCAAGTGATGCCAGCTAGACCACGGGCATAGGCCAAAACTGTATCGGCATGCTCACTGTTCATATGTTCAATTGCTGCTGTCGCAATTTGTGCAATTGGATCACGAGTGATAGTCATAGTCTCCCCAGCTTTAATGCCTGGCCTGCTAACGTCAATCAGCTAATGGGCCATGGTATATCTTGTCACCTCACGCTGATGCAAATATTCAGCCAGATAATAGCTTCCAATGACGAAGATTGCTGCAGCGGCTTGCAGACCGATACCTTCCCAGGTCGGATATACGCCAAACCAGAAACCAGTCCAGTAAGGTAAGTTTAGCCAACGTATTGGGTGTATCGGTAGCCAGCCGATAACTTGCAATACGTTGACCGTATGTCCGACCATCTGGAGAAGGACAGCACCAATCAAAATGCCGGTAACAATCAACATTTTCTTGTGCGGCAGCTTCATCTGCATGATAAACACCGCCAGTCCAACGAGAGTGGTAAGCGCCAGTCCGATAGCAACACCTGCCAGAACCGTGGTGATCGAATCGCTTAAAATCAACGCCTGAAGAAAGAGCACCGTTTCAAACCCTTCACGATAGATACTGGCGAAACCAAGAGTGATAAGACCGATCCATTGACCAGTTTGCCCACCGATAATCTGTTTCTTTTGTTGATGGAAAGAAGCCATCCAATCTTTCCAATAGACATCGTGAAAGAACCAATTGGTAATCAACAGTAATACAGCAACAGCAATCAGTGAAACAATAGCTTCCAGAGTTTCACCGAAGCGAGCCATCGCCATTAATGTACCCTGCGCTAAAAGCCACGTTAACGCGGTTGCCAGTATTGCCAGGCAAGCACCGATCCAGATGGGACGACGGAATCGTCGTTGAACTGGCGTTCTGAGACTACCCATCAGTGACGCTAAAATAAGAACTGCTTCGAGACCTTCACGAAATACGATCACAGCAGAGTTTACGGTAATAGCCAGGGGTGCATTGCTCCCGGCTAAAGCTTGTTCGGCTTCATCCAGCGCTTTTTCGAGTGCAATGCGGGTAGCGGCGATCTCAGATGGTGTAGCCCGTTGTTCTATCAGGTATGCCAGGCCTTTGTGTTCGTTCTGCCCATACCAGAAATAGCCTTCAATAATTGGCTTGTACTGTGGCGCAAAGGCAATAAGCTTCGCTTCCGGTCCGATTTCCATAATTGCGTATGCCTCTAAACGAGCCGATTCAGCCAACGCATATTCGCCCGCACGCACGGCTTGTTCCATCTGGTCGAGAGCGGTACGAATAACATCAAAGTCCGCGTTACTGTTTTGTTGTTGCCACTCTGGCGGCAATAGCTCACGTAGATCGGCAAGAAGCGCTTCAGTAGTCGATTTAATCGTTACCGGATCAGTAACCTGACTACGATTACCAGTGTTGGCCAACGCAGTACCGAGTTCCGCCAAACGATTAGCCACAGTGGCTGCTAAGGCTGGATTTCTCGTTTCCAGGAGATCACGCAGGTCGGTAAACGCTGCCTGTGCGCCGGTAAAGAAGGTAATAGCCTCACGAATTTCAAGATCAATGATTACCTGTCCATTCCGTACACCACACTCATATTCGATTGGGACGAGCTGCAAGAAGCGTAAAAGCTGACCACTCCGCCGTACTTGTTCAGCAGGGCTGAGTGGTGCGGCTCGAAAACCACGCAACAATTCCTGCACACTTTCTAAACGTAAGGCAACAGGTCGACCGGTAGAAGCTTCCTGCTGCAACTCCGAAAAGAGCGTTTGAGCTAGGATAAGTGCTGTTTCGCCCCGCTGTTCTGCATAAGCTGGTGCCAGAATCGTAAAATAGCCTGCGGCAAGAGACGCTATCTCAGCACGTCGGTTGGCCAAGCCTTGCTGATCAGCAATTGCCAGGCTTTGCAGAGATTCTTGCAAACGTGCTTGGTACGTATCAAGCAGATCGGTTTGTACCGCTGCCAGAGCTTCTGTTGGTATCAGTATACCGTCTGCTGCCGCATATACCGCTTTGGTAGCGTCGGCATTGGGTCGAACAAAGCGATTAGCATGGCGAAACTCACGCACGCTCAGCCACCGGCGAGCTGTCGACGTATCACCATGTTGCAATGCCCCTGTGACCACACTATACCCGCCATAGAGCAGACCCGTCCAGATTTGCGCTCGTGCAGCCGCGAAGCCGGACATATCAGACGTTTCCAGTGCAGTCGCGGCTGAGCGAAAACCGTGTTGAATGATATTGTCGGCAGTGACAGAATAGTGAACTATATCCGACCTGATAGCAGTGTATTGACGATACAGCTCATTCAAGTGAGCCTGAGCTGTGGTTGGATTGTTTGCTTCATTTAATTGAATCTGGATCAGTGAAGCTCGAATATGTTCGGCAATCTGGCCGGGTGATGGAGTCTGAGCGAATGTACCTGGCGTTATCAAAGATACGATAACGCCGATCAAGAAAAGCCAGATGAAGTTCGTGCGTGCTATACGGTAGATTGGCCGATATTCCATACAACAACCTTCATGGTAACACAGGACAACCGGTGTCAGCTTCACTAAGCGCTCATTATTCAGCGAGGTTTATCCCGAGTACTCCGGCCATCTGACTAATCTGACCGGTTATCGCTGTTGCAAGGTTTTGCGCTTCAGCACCCAATGTATCAGCTTCTTCAGGAGTAAAGCGGCGACCACTACGCTCTTGGGCGTATATATCAGCAACAAACGCTTTCAAATTGCGCAGGCCATTGGCAATCTGTGCGGCCTGATCGGGATCAACCGTTTCTATCCGCGATCGAATCTGGGCATAAACCACCTCAAGACCGCTCAGAATATCTTGAATATCGGCCAATCGCGAAATGACATTGAAATCGCGTTGGGTAGATGCTTCACCTAATACGAACCGCGAATCGCGCCACGAGGCGAAATATTCGCTCATCGTTGGTACCATCACGACCAGAGCAGTAAAGGCGTCAGACTCGGTTGGCGTCCAGGCCCGTGCACTGGCATCAAGCTCTCTGACCATCTTGACTAATAGATCAGCTCCAGCCTTCAAGACATTGGCATCTGGTAGTGTTTCCCCGAATTCGATGGTGCCGTCCTCATTCCAATCAGCCTTTACCTGACTAGCAAAGGCTGTTTCAGTTCCCCAGAGTGTGCTTTCAGTGACGCCAAACAAATTGCCTGGTTTGGGGAGTATGCGACCGTCTGACAGAACTAAATCAAATGAGACTGCATTTTCTGGATCTTCATCACCCGCAGCTCCTGCATCGAGATCGACATCAAACTGGGCAAGTGAGGGGGTTCCAGCTACAATTCCTTCCATCTTCTCATAGATCGGGCTGGCAATCATCCAGGCTTCCCGGGCTGCATTAATTGCAGCAATAGTATCGTTTCGCCGATCCTGCCAGAGCCTGGCATAGTCAAAATTAACCGATTGGGCAAACTCATAGTAGCGATCACTGGCAGTCTGTAATTGGGTTGCGGCTGTAACAAGTGCATCAGTTTGGGCAAGGAGATACTCTTTGATGCCCTGAAGATTCAGATTCGTTGCTACAGGAGACGGGGTAGGGGTGACTACAACACTTGTTGCGCTACATCCGTAGAGAAGTAAGAGCATCCAGATTAAGAGCATGTTGAGATACCGCTGTGCCGTCATTGTTCCTTCCTGGGCTTGAGGTTGTTGTGAGTACTCTATAAAGTTCTTTATTAGTATAGACTAATATTTAATGTTTGTCAACTTAAAACAATAAAAACTGTTTTATCTCGCCGCCACGCGCTAAGCCTGCCACTCGCGATAGCTTTACCGATTCGTCGTACAATACCACCGTGCAGAGCAAGGGGAAGGAGCAGCACTGCACGAAATATTGGTGTGGAGGGATGCTTACCTACCAGCGATACCCGCCAGCGTGAAGGCATCCTGCCTGCATGGTCAAACCAGTACGTACATGAACCTTCTTTGTACAACCAGGAGTAGCGTGACGTATGCGCGCTTTTTTTGCTAACCGCGACCTGGGACCATTCGTCATCGTCCTGGTCTTTCTTGCCCTCTTACCGCTGAGTCTGCCGCGGATCGCGCTGAGCGATGAAGTACAGTATTACGCCTATCTGCGCTCGTTCTATTTCGACCGTGATCTCGATTTCAGGAATGAGTATCAACACTTCGCCGACATCGGTTTGCAGAATGATGATCAGGCGGTATTTAATGCCCTTTTACGTCAAGACGATGCTAACCCCAATCCGAAGACCGGCAAGCTGCGCAATGTCGCTCCAATTGGCTCGGCACTGCTGTGGACTCCTGGTTTCGTATTAGCCGATCTCTGGGTGCAGGTAGTAAATGCTACCGGTGCTAACATTCCACGCGATGGTTATAGCCGACCCTATATCGTTGCAGTGTGTATGATGTCGGCGTTGTATAGCCTGCTCGGCTTGTTGCTGACCTACCGCCTGACCCGTTTCTACACCGATCAGGTACCGGCGCTGATAGCAACCCTAACGATCTTCCTTGCCACACCACTGGTCTTCTATACCTACCTGGCAATGGCCTGGTCGCACGCTGGTGGCTTCTTCCTCTTCGCTCTCTTTCTTACGATTTGGATGTACGGGCGTGAGGGTGCGGTCGGACGTGGTGATGGCCGCCGACACTGGAGTATCTGGTTCACGTTGGGTTTGGTCGCCGGGTTGATGGTGATGACCCGTGAGCAGTTAGGCTTGTTGCTGATCATTCCTGCCTTAGAGGCACTGGCGGCCTATATCGGGGCTCTGCGGCGCAGGCAGTGGTCGGTACTACGCGGGCTGTTTACCGGTCACTTGATCTTTCTCGTAGTGTTTGTCTTGTCGCTGACCCCACAACTGGCAACGTACTGGGTGCTCAACGGGCGGCCTGGTCCATCGACAACGGTTGGGAGTAAGCTAGCGTTTGTGTCAATCGGATGGTTGCCGGTTCTGGTCAGTCCACACTTTTGGGATACGCTGATTCATCCGGCTCACGGCGCATTGCTCTGGAGTCCGATTCTGATTTTAGCCCTGATCGGTTTGATCTGGCTCTTTCGGCGTGATGGGCCGTTGGCACTGCTCCTGTTCGTTGGTTTTTTGGGGCAGGTCTATATCAATGGTGCCTTCGGAACTACCTGGCATCTAAGCGGATCGTTTGGCTTTCGGCGTCTGATCGAGTGTACACCGATCTTCGTGCTGGGGTTGGCCAGCGTGCTGTCTTGGTTGCAGATGCGGGTCGGCTGGAAGCCGTTATTGGCCGGTGCGGTTTTGTTTGTCTTCTGGAATGTGGGACTGATCGCCCAATGGACGTTTATCAGACCAGATTTGCGAAAGGGGTTGATTTGGGATGGGATGCTCTATTATCAACTTCAGGTACCGCTTCAGGTGCTGAATCGCTTGTACGACATCCTGTTCGACCGTTGCCGATTAACCACGAATTGCTAACCAGGTGGGGTGACTACTGGGTCACCTCACCTGGTCAGGGCGATCTACAAGGCATGCTGCTGTTCACGGGTAGTTGCCAGGTGACCCAGATGGCAGGCCTCACTCAGGCTAACCAGATAGGGTAAATCATCGCCGTACTCGATGACGCTGATACTGGCATTCGTTACCCAGATGCGATTAATGCGATCCATATTCATGCCAAGCGCATCGGCAACCAGAATCTTGACAATCACATCATGAGTGCTTATCAAAACGGTCTGATTGGTGTGCACTTGACAAATCCGCTCACGAAAATCGAGTACCCGCTTGAGCACGTTAGAAAAACTTTCCCCACCTGGCATTTGCGACCGCGTTGGATGCTGGCGCCATTCGCGCAGCCCGTCGGCATAGCGTTCCATGATTTCGTGCAGGTATTTTCCTTCCCATTCGCCGTGATTAATTTCGAGTAAGGCGTCATCGTAAATGATTTCGAGGCCGGGATGATGGGCAACGATGGCTTGCGCAGTATGGGCAGCGCGTTGGAGTCGGCTGCTGTATACCACGTCAATTTTTTCGTGTTTCAACCGCTCACCTAGGGCTGCTGCCTGTTTACGGCCCAATTCAGAAAGCGGAGCATCTTGCTGGCCCTGGTAGCGGTTGATTCGGTTCCATTCACTCTCTCCATGGCGGACAATGATTAGTCGCATAGATGTCGTTCCCTCAACACGGAATGAAGCTGGTCATCAGCGCCATTATAGCCGAGATGGTATCATTTGTGATGAAGAGATTTAGCAAGGAAGAGTATAATGGCTGCGCCAATTGATCGAAGTACTCGTCGCTTAATTGCGGCGTTTCGTTATGCCTTTCGCGGGATCGGTCATCTGGTTCACACACAGCGCAACTTTCAGATTCATCTCTTGATCGGTGCGATTGCGGTCAGTTTAGGCGTGGTGTTGCGCATTGAGCGTTGGGAATGGCTCGTGCTTGTGTTGACGATTGGGTTGGTATTGGCGGCAGAGGGCTTCAACACGGCTGTCGAGGCCGTCGTTGATCTCGTGACCCGCGAGCATCATCCTCTCGCCCGCATCGCAAAAGATGTGGCAGCCGGTACAGTTTTGCTCTGTGCAATCACGGCAGTGGTCGTTGGCGTGCTGCTCTTTGGGCCACGTTTGTGGAAGCTTCTAACGCTGCTAATGACATAGTTCGTTTTTCACGTGGAAACTCAGAAACTGAGTTATACTACCTCTGCTGTTACGTCTGTTGCCCGTTGTTGACGACACGTACATCTGGTACCCATTATGTGGCCACTCGTCCGGCAGGCGCGCTATCTCGGTCGCTATCGTGAAATTGCTCAGGTGCTGGTCCACCACGGTTTTGGCTATCTGGTGGATCAGCTTGGGCTGAGTGCACTTTTGTCATTGCCGCGACGGGTTATTTTACGAGCACCGGCGCCGCCGCCTCTTGGCAATGCCGCACGACTTCGTGAGGCGCTGATTGAGCTTGGGCCGACGTTTGTGAAGTTGGGTCAGGCGTTAAGCACTCGTCCTGATTTATTGCCGACCGATGTGATTAGCGAGCTGAGTAAGCTACAAGATACGGTACCTCCCTTCCCTGGTGAACAGGCAGTGGCCCTGATTGAAGCGACGTTTCAAACCCCAATTGAACAAATATTCACCCACTTTGAGCGACAGCCTTTCGCGGCTGCTTCACTCGGTCAGGTGCACGCTGCCATCTTACCCGATGGTACTCAGGTGGTTGTGAAGGTGCAGCGTCCCGATATTGCCAATCGCATTCAAACCGATCTGGCGATTCTGGCCGACCTGGCCGCGATAGCTCAAGAGCGTCTGCCTTTGGCCGCCCAATACAATGTGTGCGAGATTGTTTGGGAATTCAGTGCAATGCTGCGCGCCGAGCTTGATTATGTACGAGAGGCACGCAACGCCGAGCGCTTTCGGCAAATGTTTTGCGGAAACCCGCACATTTACATTCCACGAGTGTATTGGGAATATACCGATACCCGCATCCTTACGACTGAGCGTATTGTTGGTATCAAATTGAACGATACTGCCGGATTGCGGGCCGCCGGTGTTGATCTGCCACGATTGGCACGGGCTTGCCTCGATATTACCCTGGAAGAGATTTTTGCCCACGGCTTCTTTCACAGTGATCCTCACCCAGGGAACTTCTTTGTGATCAACGGTGATGTACTGGGAGTGGTCGATTTTGGTCAGGTCGGAACGCTCGACCACGCCACGATGCAGGGGTTGCTCTGGATGATGGGAGCACTGGTCAACCACGATAGTCAGGGCTTGCTACGTGCCCTTGAGCGGCTGGAAGTTATTGCACGGCGTTCGGCAACAATGGCATTACGGCGCGATCTGGAACGTTTTGTTGAGGGTTTTGTTGATCGACCGCTGGGGCTGATTTCAGCCCGTGAGACGTTCGAGGGTCTCACCGCGCTCCTACGTCGCCATCGATTGGTCATTCCTGGGCCACTGGCAACCTTGCTGAAAACTATTGTGATGATGGAAGGTTTGGGAATGCAGCTCGATCCAGGATTGAATGTCTTTGCCGCAGCCCGTCCGTACATACAACGGGCATTGCGCAAGCAGGTCAATCCAACTGCGCTTGGTGCACAGGCGTTGGCCAGTGGTCGTGAATTGAGCGAACTGGCCTTTGAAATTCCTATGCAACTGAGCCAGAGTCTGCAACATCTCAACGATGGTGAGTTACGTCTTCAAACCCGTGAACTTGAATTGCGGCGCGTTGCCTCGGCGCTCATCGGCGCGGCCAACCGCCTGGCACTGGCATTAGTTGTGTCGGCATTTATTGTTGGCGTTGCGGCGCTGGTGATTGCGATGCGTGCATTTAACTGGTACGGTCTCTTGCCGTGGACGTTGCTCTTCATCGGCGTTGGCGGGGTGGTTACAGGCGGGATCATGCTGACACTGGCTTTGTTGCGCCGTGAGTAAAAAGATGCCCCTGATTGTTCGTTGACATCCGGCGATACCTCTGGTGTGATCGTGGTTGCTGACCTACAATGTTAGCGGAAGCTGATAGATGCGTTGAGGGAATGCCTGCGTACCTCCTCCTGACCTTCCCTCAACCGGTAGGAGGCTTCCTTCGTTGGCGATACTCAGCATAAACGGGCCGTGTGCTGCCCCGATCAATGCCTCCCGATGTACGGGCGCAGCGTCGCTGCGCCCCGACGGTTGCTCTTAGTCGGTATGGCTGAGCAAACGATTAACTGTGGCAACAATTAATCGCCGCTCAACAGCTTTTATTCGTTCATGGAGAGATTCAACCGTATCATCAGGTAAGATCGGTACTTCAGCCCTGGCGAGAATGGGACCATCATCAACCCGTGGTGTCACCCGATGAATAGTGCAACCGGTGACAGGCAATCTGAGGCGGAGCGCATCGGCGACGACATGGGCGCCGCGCAACGCTGGAATGACCAACCCACTGCTGGTTGTTACGGTATCACCACCATCATCCGGTAAGAGGGCCGGATGTTGATTGATCACCCGCTCAGGGAAGCGTTCTAGAAATGAGGCCGAGAGAACGCGCATAAAGCCGGCAAGTACAATCAGATGCGGCTCAAAGCATGCCACCACTCCGGCCAGACGCTGTTCCCATTGCTGACGTAATGGTCCCCGTGGCGCTAGTAGTGGAATATGAGCCGCAGCAATACCGGCCTGTAGCGCACGCTGTAGTCCATACGCCTGAGCACGATCGCTCACAACCAGGACAACCTCTCCGGCCAGTTCGCCATGTGCCTGCGCATCGAGCAGCGCTTGCAAATTGCTACCGCTCCCACTCAACAAAACGACGATATTGGGCACGGCTTACTCCTGACCAATATCGCGCCGGAAATGTTTGCCCTCGAAGCGGATTTGATCGGCAGCGGCGTAGGCGCGTTCCCTAGCCTGCTTCAGCGTTGAACCGAGGCCGGTCACTCCTAAAACCCGTCCACCTGCCGTACAAAGGCCGTTGGGACCAATCACAGTACCGGCATGAAACACCATAACCTGGTCGTCATCGAGCGCCTCAACACCACGGATCACATCACCCTTGCGTGGGCGACCAGGGTATCCAGCAGCGCACAGAATGACACACACGGCGTATCCTTTACGTCGGCGCAGCAGGTTGGGCTGTAATTGGCCGGTAGCACAGGAATACAGCGCTCCGAGAAAATCGCCATCAAGCAGTGGTAAGACGGCCTGGGCCTCTGGGTCACCGAAGCGAGCATTGAACTCAAGTACTTTGGGGCCTTCGGCGGTCAGGATTATTCCGGCGTAGAGCAAGCCACGAAACGGTGTTCCGCGTGCGGCTAACTCGTGTATGACCGGTTGCATGCAGCGCGTAACAATCTCATCGAGGAGTGCAGGCGTCACTTCATCAACCGGTGCGATCACGCCCATACCGCCAGTGTTAGGGCCGCGATCACCCTCCTCGAGGCGTTTGTGGTCACGCGCCGTTGGCAACGGCCAGAGCCGTTCACCATCGCAGAGCGCCTGTACTGAAACCTCGCGCCCGTATAACCGCTCTTCGAGCAAAAGGTGATGACCGGCGGGAATACTGCTCAATTTTGCAATCGCGTCAAGCGTCTCATCAAGGGTCTCGGCGACAATGACTCCTTTCCCTAACGCCAGACCATCTGCTTTCACCACCCAGGCTTTGCCACTGGCGCGGGCAAATTCAGCCGCTTCGGTTGCCGAAGCAAAGACGTGGCTCTGCGCTGTTGGAACGCCAACCGCTGCCATAATCTCCTTGGCAAACGACTTACTGCTCTCGATGCGTGCGGCTGCTGCCGTTGGCCCAAAAGCCGGAATACCGGCAGCCTGAAAGGCATCAACGATACCGTCGGCGAGGGGGTTATCAGGCCCTACCACCAGGAGATCAATGTTTTCTTGCTGGGCAAGATCAATGAGAGCCGGGTAATCGTTCAGCGGGAAGGGAACATTACGGCCGTAACGTCCGGTACCAGGATTACCTGGAATAGTCAGGAGTTTCGTAAAGCCAGGTGAGCTGGCAATTTTCCAGGCCAGTGCGTGCTCACGCCCACCAGATCCAATCAGTAATACGTTCATAGATTTGTCATTACGATCCATGCTTTCTTGTGTACCAGTGATGACAAGTATAGCATGATCATCGCTATTGGATGACGGGCGAAAGTCAGATTATGATGTGGCGACACCTCATTAGCATAAGTACCTATCCGGAATACCCTGTCGCAAAAAGATCGGTTGGGGCACAGCGCCGCTGTGCTCATCTATCAGGTGTCATCCTCCGTACCGTGAGACGATGATTTGGATAGGCTCTGAGTGCCGATTACGAGAGTTGATATGTTACACTCTATCAAACAAGCTAGGTTCTTGTACTACAACTGGATCACCGGGTTTGTCGCTTGCTGGTCTGCATCCAGCCCGGCGAACCAATTGAAGATTGTATAAACGTATGCAAATCACCATCCTCACCCTCACCCCAGCAGAAGTTGACCAACTTCCCGATCTTCGGGCCAAGGGAACCTACTTGTTGCATTTCTGGCTAGAACATCCTCTCGAAACGATTACCATCGGTCGTTTTGGAATCTTCGCGTTAATGCCCGGCCATTACTACTATATTGGGAGTGCTTTTGGCACAGGCGGCCTGGCAGCCCGACTTCGACGGCATATGACCATCCACAAACGTTGCCACTGGCATATCGACTATCTACGCCCGTACCTTGAATTACAGACGATATGGGTATCACCAACAAACGAACGTCTAGAATGCGTCTGGTGTACATTACTGGCAACATTACCAGAATTATCACGCCCAATTACGCATTTTGGGGCTTCTGATACAGGTTGTGGTGGTCACCTGTTCTACGCAGTAGATGCAGTCCCTGAAGCCCGTATGCGTCATGTGTTACTGACAACGAATATAACATAATGTTCATCTTGAATTGAAGGAATAACAAACAGGCGCAGTATATCATCTGTACCGCGCCTGTTCATATTCCATAGCCGGGGCAATGCAACTCGTGTAACCTATTTCCGTACCGGCAATCCACGCTCAACAATCAGATCCATTGCCCGATCAATCGGAATATGCACCTTACCCTCCATCGTGTAGCCATAACTGTTGAGTAAGTTACGTGCCTCACTAACGTAGGACTGATACGTATTCCCGGTTACCGGCGCCGGTTGCGGAGTAAAAGGCACTCGCCCGGCTAACAACACCACCAAACTCAGAACGATAAATACCATCAGGCCAGCGATCATCAGGCGACTCAGCGATGGTTCAACTGCTGTACGGCTGGCACGCACCGGTTGCGAAGGCCGGGTAACAGCATAGCGTGGCGCAGAATAGTTCGGGCGATAGCTCATGGGTCTTTCTCCTCTATATGTTAGTGATGACCACTATTCTGCAACTGTTCCATATTCGGATCGCGGAGAGGCAGGAGCGGCGCTTGCTGGACATTGGCAGCAAACAGCGCTACCACCAGACCGATCAAGCCAATCGGTGCAGCAATGTCAGTGATGGTAATATCCCACAGATGCTCGCGAAATTCGGGCAAAATGATCCAGGCCATATCGACAAAGCGCATTAGCACAATCCAGCCAGCAATTGTAGCGAGGGTGTTCAGATTGCGCTTCGTGCCCCGGAAGAGCAAGACGAAGAAAGGCAATGCAAAAGCGAAGAGCATTAAGGCTAACGCGACGAAAACCCAACCGTGTTGAGTGCGATGCACATACCAGGGGGTAAACTCAGCAACATCACCCGACCAGATAATGATCAACTGACCATACGACATGTACGTCCACAACACGGTAAAGGCAAATATCAACTTACCAATATCGTGGATCGGCTTCACCGAGACATACTCTCGGAAAAGAGTCGCATCGCGTACACGGCTCATCATCAATGCCAGGAAAGCTAGGGTCATAAGACCGGCATTTGCCATGTAATGCGCACCATAAATTGTTGAGAACCAGTGTGGGTCGAGCGACATCGCTACATCAAACGAGAAGAACGTAACGGTGATAACAAAGAGGGCTGCCCCGATACCGCTCAGACGGCGCATCCGGGTTGCCAACTTTTTCGCGTCACCGCCAACATCCTGCTGGCGAGACCATGCGCGCAGCGTGTACGCCAGGATTGTCCAGATCACAAAGAAAATTGCAATCCGGGCTGTCACCCACAAGGGGCTTAGCCACGGCACCTTATGGGCAATAATCGGATCAAACTCAGCGCCACCGGGTGTCACTACTTCCGGATTTGCCCACTCGTACAATGGATGTGCCAGCCCCAGGGCCTTATAGGTATCAAAATAACCCAGGGCAATTGGGATGAACAGCAATCCCATGATCGGTAACGTAGCCGCACCCGCTTCAAGCATACGGCGTACCGTCACCCCCCAGGCGCCTCCGGTTAGATGCTGTACCATCAAGAAACCGAGACAACCGAGGGGAATGGTCATCGCTACGTAGTAGCCATAAATATACGACTCGAAGAACGATGTTGGATTGAGAAAATAACCCGCAACCAGCACGCCGATACCTAGCACGGCAGCCGTCAAGCCCAGCATTTGCACCTGACCAAGCTGTGGGATACGGGTCTGTGAAATCGTTGTTGTCGCCATGGATTCTAACCTTCCCGCCTAGTTTCCAAGCCGTGCCCGTTCTGCTGGAGGCACATCATCGATTGTGGCATTTTGGCTCAACTGTAGTGCCCGAATGTAAGCAGCAATAGCCCAGCGATCCTCTGGCGTAATGCGTGACGCATAGCTGTACATCGACTGATAGCCACCATTTTGCGGATCACCGCGGTAAACCCCATTCGTAATGATAACGAAGAAGTGGCTCAGCGGCGCTTCTCGCAGACGTTGTTGATGGAAATTCGCCGGTACAATACCACCCCGTTCGGCAACCATACTTGCCCCATAGCCAGCCTCGCCATGACAGACAGCGCAATAAATGTTGTACTTCAGTTGGCCGCGTAAGAGCAAGTCTTTGGTTACCGGGAAGGGCATTGCATCCACTTCCTGACCATCGATAAGACCAGTATACAGAAACTCATCGGTCTTAATAACTTCATATGGAATCGTCCCCGCTACATTGGGGCGCGATGAACGGCCATCGGCGAAAAAACTGCTCGGCTCATACGTGGTGTACTTCTGTTGATCGTACATATCCTGGTGGCACGCCGTCAACAGCAGTACCAGAAAGCCAATCCAACCGAAGCGGATGATTCGTGATGTTAGGCGAGGCGTTTGCATGGGATTCCCTCAGTATGAAACTTCAGAAACCTGCATCGGATTCAATGAGCGCAGGAACTGCGAAGTACGCGAACGATCAAATAATGGATCTGTTGCTTCAATGCACAAGAAGAACGCATCTTGTGACGCATACTGAAAACGGGGAACGTTGAACACCGGATGGTACGGCGCCGGTAACCCGTTTAACACGACCATTCCAATTGCCGAAGCAAACGAAGCCAGCAGAATACCACTTTCAAAGGTGATCGGGATCATTGCCGGCCAATTGGTGATGTCGAGTGGTCGGCCACCAATATTCAGCGGATAGTCGATGATGTTGCCGATATATTGTAGAATAAAGCCCGTTGCCGCCCCGATCAGCCCAAAGAGAAGGACGAGCCGCGGTACACCCGTATCACCGTGAGCAATTTCCTCAATCACCTCTTCAATCGGGAAGGGTGAAAAGGCATCCATCTTTGTATAGCCGGCGGCTTTCGCCTTGCGTGTCGCTTCAATGAGCGCCTCAGGTGTTGGAAACTCGGCCATGATGCCGTATACGTCGTTACGCATTGCCTTCCTCCTCTAGTCTGCTGTGGCTGCACCATGAGCAGGGCTGTGATCGTGCCCGTGATCGTGGGCACCGTGCTCTGCCCGTCGCCTTGCTTTCTCAGTCTCTTGATACAGGAACATCCGCATCTCAAAGATGTTGATCATCGGCAAGACTCGGATAAAGAGGAAGAGCAGCGTAAAGAAGAGACCAAAGGTACCGATGTACAGTGACCAGTCCCAGATGGTTGGGATATATAGACCCCACGATGACGGCAAGAAGTCGCGTTCGAGCGAGATCACAATAATGACGTACCGCTCGAGCCACATACCAACACTGACAATTAGAGAGATGATAAGCAATGCCGGGATATTCTGACGTACCTTCTTAAACCAGAGCGGCTGGATCGCAACTGCGTTGCAGAAGAGCAGACCCCAATATGCCCACGAGCTTGGCCCAAACAAGCGGTTGTAGAGCAAGTATTCCTCATACTCATTACCGCTGTAGAGCGAGGCAAAGACCTCCATGAAGTAGCCGTAGACCACAATCATCCCTGTGGTCAGCATCACCTTCGCCATCACATCGAGGTGATGGAGCGTGATGTAGCTCTCGAAGCCGTAGAAGGTACGTACCGGAATCATCAAGAGCAACACCATCGCGAACCCGGCAAACACCGCACCGGCCACGAAGTAGGGAGGGAAGACCGTGACCTGCCAGCCCGGAACCTGCGAAATGGCGAAGTCGAGTGAAATGATCGAGTGTACCGACACCACTAGCGGCGTTGAGAGACCGGCCAGCAGGATTGAGGCCATCTCGTAGCGGTGCCAGTGGCGGGCAGAGCCGCGCCAGCCGAGCGCTGCAATGCCATAGAGCCGTTTCACCCAAATGTTCTTGGCTCGATCACGCAGGGTGGCGAAATCAGGGATCAAGCCGACCAACCAGAACACGAGCGATACCGTGGCGTAGGTCGAGATGGCAAACACGTCCCACGCCAGGGCGCTACGGAATTGTGGCCACATGCCATGGGTGTTCGGATACGGAATCAGCCAGTAGAAGAGCCATGGCCGACCAAGGTGCAGGATCGGGTAAAGACCGGCGCAAGCCACCGCAAACAGAGTCATTGCCTCAGCAAAGCGGTTAATCGAATTGCGCCAGCCCTGATTGAGGAGCAACAAGATCGCTGAGATAAGAGTACCGGCGTGACCGATACCGATCCACCACACGAAGTTGATGATGTCCATGCCCCAGCCGACCGGGATATTAATACCCCAGATACCGACACCACGAATGAACAGCCAGGTTACCGCCACAAAAAAGATCATCAACATGAAAAATGCCACACTGAAGCCAGCCAGCCAGCCTTTAGGCGTCTTCAGCGGCGGCGTGAGGGGAACATCGCCGATCTTGGCAGAGATCGACGAGTACGTTTCTCCCGGCAACAGATAGGCTTCCCCGTCGTCTACTGGCCGGGTGCGGAGTGGTTGTGCCTGTGCCATCGCTAGCCTTCCACCTTTTCTAGATCCTCTGACGGATTGCGGACACGGGCCAGATATGTTGTGCGCGGCTTAGTGTTCAGGAACGCCAATAAGCTGTAGTTGTGACCTTCTGCTTTCCACTTCGCGACACGGCTGTTTTGGTCGTTAATATCACCAAAGACAATTGCCCCGGTCGGACAAGCCTGCTCGCAGGCGGTCTGAATCTCACCATCGTTAATCACGTATGATGATTGACCCGCCTGTACGGCTCGCCGCTTGGCAGCAATTCGGGCGCCGCTAATGCGCTGTACGCAGTAGGTACACTTCTCCATCACACCTCGGATGCGCACCGTCACATCTGGGTTGAACGCGAGCTTGAAGGTCTCGGTTGTCGTATCGCTGTATTGCAGGAAGTTGAACCGCCGTACTTTGTACGGGCAGTTGTTCGAGCAATACTTCGTACCGACACAACGATTATACACCATATTGTTCAGACCTTCGTAGTCGTGAACGGTGGCCGCAACCGGGCAAACGACCTCACATGGCGCTTTTTCGCACTGCATGCAGTTGACAGGCATCATGTAGATCGAAGGGTTATCAAGATCCTCACCGGCAAAGTATCGATCAATGCGGATCCAATGCATTTCGCGCCCACGTGAGACCTGATCTTTGCCTACAACGGCAATGTTATTTTCAGCCTGGCAGGCAACGACGCAGGCGTTGCAGCCGATGCAGGCATTGAGGTTGATGGTCATCCCCCAGGCATTCCGATCAGTATAGTTATCACCTGGTTGCAAAGAGGTATAGCTTGGTGCTTCTTCACGCCCGTATTCCTCTTTGTATACCTCTTTGGCAATATACTTGGGGTCTTCCTTAAACTTCTTGAACTCGCCAACGCGATAGATGTCGCGGCCTTCTAATGTCCAGTGATCCTGAGTACTTACCAGCAGATACATCCGACCGGTGTTAGTTACTCGTGCACCGGAACCAAACCATGGACTATCACTGGTACGAATCGGGTAAACGTTAACGCCGACATCGTTGCCTACCCGTCCAGCATGAGTACGCCCATAACCGAGATTCAGTGTAATGGAATCTTCAGCATGACCGGGCAACAACCAGATAGGAATCTCAATAACCCCACCACGGTATTCAATACGGGCAATTGTACCGTTGACCTTCGAGAGCTGTTCGAGATACCGCTGCCGCTCACGATCGTCTTCTTTACCGCCAACCAGGCGTTTTGCATCGAAAGGCAACCCCAAGAGCTTGATCGCTGTCCGCGGACTCATCAGTGCTGCATTGTCCCAAACCAGCTTCGTCAGGGGACGAGGCAGCTCTTGCAGCCAACCGTTATTTGCATAGAAGCCATCGAAAAGTGAGGGGTCAGGACGGAAGACAATTTCAACCCCTGTATCAGGCTGCGGAATAGGAGCGGCGCGAATAGCCGCTTCATTGAGTTCAGGGGTAATGACAGGTGCAGCAGTATCAGCAATCACACCCTGAGCGAGTGCAATCTTCCAGTTCGTTTCGCCAATGCGCTCAACCCAGAACGTTCGCACCAGATCATAGCTGTCGGCATCCGGTTGACCGAGCATTGCTGCCAGCAGTTCGTTTGCCGTCTTCCCGCCGTAGAGTGGTTCAATCAGCGGCTGGATAATACTGGCCGTACCGTCAAAGGCGCGGGCATCACCCCAGCTCTCAAGCGGGTGAGCCTGTGGAATGTGCCAGGTGGCAAGAGCTGAGGTCTCATCGACAAACTGACTCAGGTGGATCGTCAATGGCACACCCGCCATACGGTTGGCAAAGCGCAGATCGCCAGGCGCATTGTAGACAGGGTTTCCACCGATGATAATTAACGTCTCAACGCGACCAGCGGCCATCTCACTAACCAACGCGACCAGCTCTTCTGTCTGATTGGTCGGACGCGCTTCTACCGGTTCGTGATAGAACACCGTCTTACCGACATTGCCTAGTTCAGCGTTAATCAGATGAGCAAGGGCGTGAACGACGGCAGGCTGCTGTTCGCCAACGAGCACAACCGACTTCCCGCGATGCTCTTCCAGATCGCGGACGATGGCTTTCAAGAACTCTTCTGCCTTCGGACCGAGATTCGTTGGTGCGCCACCTACTCCTAGTTCGTGGGCTAGAGCACCCGTAAAGGCCGCAACAGCATCAGCACGCAAGGGTAAGCGATGATCGGCAGCCGTACCGGTTGTGGATGGGCTGGCTTCAACCACGTACAACCGGTTCATTGTTGCACTGTCCTTCCGCACCTTGCGGCCCTCGGCGAAAGCACGTGCATACGGAATGAACCCCGGTCCGGGGGCGAGAAAATCGGCATCAAGACTGACAATGACCTGGGCTGTGGAAAGGTCGTAACGGGTTGTGACATCGCGACCGAAGGCTAGTCGTGCACCGGCCACAACGTTATCGCGATTGATGGGTTCGTACTGATACCAGCGCGCTTGTGGGTACGCTTGTAAAAACTGCGCAATTTGTGCCGCTAGCAACGGCGATGTTACAGTTGTCGTCAACAAGCGCACACCGGCGCCTTGCGTTGCGCGAGCGGCGGTCAGTGCATTTTGTAGCGTGATAGTAAATTCGGCCCATGTACTCGGTGTACCCTGCCGCAACACCGTTGTCGAGCGATCAGGGTCGTACATCGTTAGAATCTCTGCCTGAGCAAAAAGATCAGTGCTCCCTAGACTGGCCGGATGGCGCGGATTGCCTTCGACTTTCGTTGGACGGCCTTCATTCGACCGCACCAGCACGCCAGTACCGTACCCACCGAGGGTCAGGGTTGAGGCAAAATACTGTGGCACACCGGGGATACGACCTTCCGGCTGGCGATCAAATGGGGCAAGGTACTCGCGTGGCTGATAGGTGCATGCAGTGACACCAGCCAGCGCCAGCGAGGCTCCCATCAGCTTTAAAAAGGTGCGCCGACTGATCCCATCGCCCAACTCACTCGCACCACTCGGAAACTCACGCTCCACCAGCTCGCGGAAAGCTGGTGAGTCGGCTAACTGATCGAGCGAACGCCAGAATTGTGGTCCACGGGCGTCGCGCAACTGGGCGCGAATCGCTTCGAGATCGGATTGTTGCTGTGTCATGGTTTCTACCACCGTTGATAACGCTTCCCAAGAGGCACGCAGGTTTCACCAAACTGATTTAGGCGAATTAGCGATGGCACACATAACAGTTCGTTAGCTGTTCTGGCGGCATAATGCCGTATTCAGCCACCAATTGCCGACCAATCTCCAATTGGTTCGCCGGTGGTACATAATTCATGTTGTACACTTCTTCACGCGGGCGAACGTATCTTTCTGGATTACGGTGACAATTCAGGCACCAGCCCATGTAGAGAGCCTGTTGCTGCCAGACCACTGGCATGTTGTTGACCTGACCGTGGCACGTTGAACAGCCAATGCCTTTGTTGACGTGGATTGAGTGGTTGAAGTAAACAAAATTAGGCAGATCATACACCTTTACCCACTCGATCGGTTTACCGGTGGCGTAACTCTCGCGCACCTTTTCAAGCAGTGGGCTGTAGGTCTTGATCTGGGAATGGCAGGTCATGCAGGTTTCAGTTGCCGGAATGTTGGCAAAGGACGATTGATCGACTGAGGTGTGGCAGTAGCGACAGTCCATTCCAATCACGTTTACGTGTAGCTGATGACTAAATGGCACTGGCTGCTCAATCGCAACATTGGCCTGTCGGAAGTAGTTCGACCGGAAGTAGACACCGAGAATGAGAATCCCTTCAACGACGAGCAAGACGAGCGCAAAGATGCTCAAACGAGCCAGCAGGTTAGCATTACGGGGAAAAATCTGTGCCATGTTGCATTACCCTATCCAGGAAGCGAACTGCACGACGTTACCTGTTTGGTATTATAGAACCGTTTTGCTTTTGCGTCAAATACCTGGACGTATATTCCTACAATTTTGCCGTACAGAATGCCAAAAACGCGAAATAGATAGCGTGGTTTAAGTGACGGGTTTTTGCATATTTTGCATAACTCCTCAGTCTAAGTTACCTAGGATTGTTGCCTCCTGACTCACAGCTAAACCTGTGACAATAGCCTTCTTTATCTAATCATATCACAATTTTTTGTGCAAGTAGTGTGCAATCTTGTGACAAATAGTGCAAGAGAATGTTCTTTCTAGTCTTTGCCTAACAACTGCATCTCGGAAGATGTAGAAACCGGCCCACTCATCTTCCGCTGCACTCCTCCCTCTCGCACATGAGGAGACGGTGATGGGTGCGGGCTTACATACGAAGGGTGACCGGTACTCCACACCTTCCCCTTTCTGCTCTAGTTAGGAAGTGGAAGGAGGGAGAAGGTGACGGGTTCAGGACACTGCTCGCTCCGCCTGCCGCTCCCTGCACTCCACCCATCGACCGCCGCATCTTGCTGTGACCGGCAGACAAATTATGGTATAGTGTGCAACAATGAGATACGTAGCACAGAGGACGTGCGATGAAAATAGCAATTATTGGGCTGCCAAATAGTGGGAAAACTACGGTTTTCAATGCTTTAACTCGTGGTCACGCCGAGACTGCGGCCTATTCTTCAGGTCAGCTAGAGCCAAACCTGGCAACGGTTAAGGTGCCTGATCCGCGATTAGAGGTACTGGCACAGATGTTTAAGCCACGGAAAATTACGTATGCTGATGTCCAGTATGTCGATATTGGCGGTTTGAGTGGAAGCGGGCGGGCTGGTGGTGGGTTACCGCCGGTATTGCTTAATTATATTGCTTCGGCTGACGCTCTCCTACATGTTGTGCGCGCTTTTGATGATCCGACAGTGCCGCATCCAAATGGTTCAATTGATCCACAGCGTGATATTGCGGCTGTCGATCTTGAATTGGCTTTTTCCGATTTAGGCATTATCGAACGACGCCTGAACCGACTGAATGCTGAGATTCCCAAATTACCGGCAAAAGAGAAGGAGTTGCGTACTGCCGAACGAGACCTGTTGCAGCGGTTACGTGAAGCGCTCGAAGCAGAAACACCTATTCGGGCGCTTGAATTAACCGAAGACGAGGCGCGGATGATCCGTGGGTATCAGTTTCTCACGGCCAAGCCGATGCTGATTGCGCCCAATATCGGGGAAGCCGACATTGCTCATCCACCGCAGATTGCCTATCCTCACCCGCGTAGTGCTGTCGAGCCGTTGTGCGGTAAAATCGAGGCTGAGTTAGCCCAGCTTGATGATGCCGAAGCACGGGTGTTCATGGATGATCTGGGGATCACGGCACCGGCCCGTGATCGGGTGATCGCTGCAAGTTATGCGTTGCTTGGCCTAGTCAGTTTTCTTACTGCCGGGCCTGATGAAGTACGAGCATGGCCTATTCCGCGGGGAACGCCAGCCGTAGAGGCAGCAGGTGTGATCCATTCTGATATTCAACGCGGATTTATTCGGGCCGAAATTGTGGCGTACAACGATCTGATTGCTGCTGGCGGCATGAACGAGGCAAAAAAAGCCGGTCTGGTTCGGATGGAAGGCAAGCAATATATTATTCAAGATGGAGACATCTGCCATTTCCTCTTCAATGTCTGAACGATTGTGGACGGCGTCGCTGCGTTCTGCGCCATGGGGTGCGGCAGTTACCCACATGATGGCAGCAGCATTGGCAGCGGTTGATCCGGCCCAGGCAACCATTGCCACGCTCCGTCGCGAGGGTGAGTGGTTGCTGGTTGGTGAGCGGCGTTACGACCTGCGAGCGTTCGACCGGGTCTGGCTGGTTGGCGCGGGTAAGGCAGGTTCGGCAATGGCGCAGGCGGCAGCACAGGTATTGGGAGATCGGCTGAAGAGTGGGGTTGTGGTTGTGAAAGACGACGGCGCCCCGCTACCGGAGATTCCCAGCGTTACCCTAATGCGCGCTGCCCATCCAACACCCGATGAACGGAGCGTGCTTGCCGGTCAACGCATTGCAACGCTACTGGCTCAGGCATCCGAACGCGATCTGGTGGTGGCGCTGATTTCAGGGGGTGGATCGGCATTGCTCAACCTGCCGGTGACAGGGGTAACACTGGCCGATATTCAGCAGCTTACCACCGAATTGCTCGCCTGTGGAGCGCCAATCGGCGCGATCAACACGCTCCGGAAACATCTCGATCAGATCAAGGGTGGCGGATTGGTGCGAATGGCAGCGCCGGCGACTCTCGTCACTCTGATCCTCTCCGATGTGGTTGGTAGTCCACTAGAAGTCATCGCTTCTGGGCCGACGGTCGCCGATCCAACGACGTTTGCCGAAGCACTGGCCGTGATCGAACGGTACGAATTGCGTGACCGCTGTCCACCGGCTATTTTGGCTTATCTTGAAGCGGGTGCACGCGGTGATCACCCTGAAACGCTCAAACCGGATGATCCCCGCGCAAGCAAGGTACAAAACGTCTTGATCGGAAGTAATGCACAGGCCGCTCAGGCTGCCCTGGCAGCAGCACGGGCAGCAGGGTTTCATGCGATGCTGCTAACAACCTTTCTTGAGGGTGAAGCCCGTGAAGTCGGGCAAGTACTGGCGGCAATTGCACGCGAGATTGCGACATCTCATCAACCATTACCGCTGCCAGCCTGTCTTATTGCCGGTGGCGAAACGACAGTGACTCTGCGCGGAACGGGTCGAGGTGGACGTAATCAGGAGTTAGCGCTGAGTGCAGCGATTGCGCTGGATGGGCTTGAGCATGCGGCAGTGATTGCACTGGCAACCGATGGTGGTGATGGGCCAACCGATGCTGCTGGGGCAGTGGCAACCGGGGCAACGGTGAGACGCGCCAGAGCGTTAGGGTATGACCCGGTTGATCATTTGCGGCGAAACGATGCCTATCCCTTTTTTGCGGCATTAGATGACTTGCTCCGTCCTGGCCCAACTGGTACGAACGTAAACGATCTCGTGTTTATTGTTGTCGGTTGTTGACCATTGAAAACGAGAACCATCGTCGGTTACAACTTGGTGTAATCTGACAGAGCTTTTGTTCCGCAGCGAGAAGTTGCCCAATCCCCGTTGTCGAGCCTTATACGCACGTCGTGCCGGGCGGGTCGGGCACCCGCCCCTACGATGCAACGATAAGTGCTCGACTATATTTATGCACTCACAACTCAGCAAGTGCCTCTTCGACCGAAATGAGATAAGCCGGACCACCAATTGGAGCTGTGACCGTTTCTAATCCCAGACCGAGATCAGTGACGGCAGTGATCACAGCGGGCACGTACTCACGTTCGGTTATGAAGACCACCGTCGGGCCAGTATCGGTACTGGCATAAACCGGTATCCCGCGTGCACGCAGATCGTTGCACAGCCGGAATAGAGTAATGTTTTCCGGTTCCCAGCCAATAATGCGCTGCTCGCGCGAACCGGACATCGTCACGCCATGGAGACGCATGCTATCGAGTTCGGCGAGTTGACCGATGGTTTTCCAATCGCCCCGTCGTACCGCACCAATACACTCACGGACTTCATCGCCACGCGCCAACATCCAGGCGCGGAAGAAGATACTATGCGGCGCATCATGATGCGCCTGTTCGGTTTTCAAGCCGATCCGCGAATCGATAGGTACGGTGATCAACGCGATATTATCAAGTTCGTGGTGCTGATCGAGGCGCACGGCGTAGCTTTCGGCAGGAGGAATGCCAGGATAGCTAAGCCAGAGTGCCAATCCGCCGGCAGCGCTACGACAGCCGGAACCGGCTAGCAGGCGCGCCAGGGTGGAGAGAAAACGAGTATGACCGGCCAGTTCTGGGCCGAAGATCGCACCCACGGCGGCACAAGCTAGCGCTGCCGCTGCCGACGCACTGGTTCCCAGACCCTTACCGGCCACCCGCGTGCGTAGCACATTCCGCGAAACAACACGGGCATGGCTGGTGATACCGGCCAGTGATCGTACGGCATCGAGCACTGTTACTACCCGCTCAAGTTCACGTCCCTGGGCCGGAATACCGCCGATAACAGCACTATCAACCGGTAAGGCAGGATCGAACTCGACCAGAGTCGTTGTGTGGGCAGCAGCATTGTTAAGTGAGATCGATGGCAAAAAGGCAATACGCTGTGCCCAATCACTCAGCCCGTGATATTTGAGCACACCCTGCATTGGGTACGCACGGGCAGCAGCAACACCGCGTGGACGGGCCGGAGGGAGAGATGGTAGTGGTGGGGGGATGAGCTGATAGTGTTGCAAATCGGCCAGGATGCGTTCGTGGGCCGACCGCATTGGGGCCACAAGATCGGCAAATTCTGGTGGAATGGTAGAGGTGTGCATAGACACGAATGTTTCCTGTGCTGACGTTACACGAATGCTAAAGGCAAGTCAAAGATTCGCTCTGAGAGAGCAGTGTCCTGCCGAGTGCTGCTTTTCTGCCAGTTGCTCATCGTTCGGCATTGCCCCCTTCCTCTCGTGCAAAGAGGAAGGGGGAGAGCAGGTTGTGAGCAAATCCAGTCGATCTACCTACTGTCGACCACCATAGTTTGGTGCCTGTTTCGTAATAATGACATCGTGCGGATGGCTCTCAATCTGACCGGCAGTGGTAATACGGATAAAGCGTGCATTGCGCCGCAGCGCTTCAATATTAGCTGCGCCAACATACCCCATTCCTGCACGCAAGCCGCCGACTAACTGATAAACGGTATCGCTCAGTGGCCCTTTGAACGGTACCATACCCTCAATCCCCTCAGCTACCAGCTTGCGGGCCTCGGTAACATTGGTCTGGAAATAGCGATCACCACCGCCGCGTTGCATCGCCCCGATGCTCCCCATGCCGCGATAACTCTTATAGCTCCGACCTTCGTAGAGGATCAGTTCACCGGGACTCTCTTCGGTACCGGCGAAAATCGATCCGATCATAACGCTATGAGCACCGGCGGCAATTGCTTTAGGAATATCACCTGAATACTTAATACCGCCATCGGCAATAATCGGAATACCGTATGGTTCAGCGGCGCGGGCACAGTCAAAAATAGCCGTAATCTGAGGCATACCGGCGCCGGTGACAACGCGCGTGGTACAGATCGAACCAGGACCCTGCCCAACTTTCACTCCATCCACCCCACGCTCGATCAGGGCGATGGTAGCAGCGGCAGTTGAAACATTCCCGCCAATAAGCTGAATCTGAGGGAACAATTCCCGTAATTTGACTACGGCATCGAGCACACCACGCGAGTGGCCGTGAGCGGTATCGATCACTAAGACATCAACCCCGGCGCGTACCAGCTCAGTTGCGCGTTCGATATAATCGCCACTGACGCCAACGGCTGCGCCAACGCGCAGCCGTCCCATATCATCTTTGCAGGCGTTTGGATACTCGATTCGCTTCATAATGTCTTTGACGGTAATCATCCCGCTCAGTTTGCCTCGTTGATCGACGACCAATACCTTCTCGATTCGGTGACGGTGTAATACCTCCTTCGCCTCTTCAAGAGTCGTCCCTTCAGGAACCGTTACCAGGTTCCGTGATGTCATCAGATCGCGAATCGGGCGGCTACGGTCAGTTTCAAAACGTAAATCGCGGTTGGTGATGATACCGACGAGATCGCCATCAGGGGTTGTGACAGGAACGCCGGAAATTTTGTATTCTGCCATTAGATCGAGGGCATCGCCAACAGTACGGTCGGGTGGTAGGGTAATCGGATCGGTGATCATACCACTCTCCGAACGTTTTACTTTGCGCACCATCTCGGCCTGGTTGGCAATCGGCATATTTTTGTGGATAATGCCAATGCCGCCTTCACGGGCAAGAGCAATGGCCAACCGATGTTCGGTGACTGTATCCATTGCAGCGCTCACGATCGGTATGTTGAGGCGAATGTTACGGGTAAGCCAGGTTGAGACATCGACAGTGGCCGGCAAAACATCGGATTCGGCTGGAATAAGGAGAACGTCATCAAAGGTCAGCCCTTCACGCGCAAATTTTTCTTCCCAAGCGATACCCATGCAAACCTCCTCCGGTACTGATTACAAAAAACCCCCGCGGTCAGCGCAGGGGGATGAATGACTGCTGCCTTAGAGCGACGTACAGAATAATCCATGTACAATTGAGGTCACGAGCGTCTTGCCCGCAGAGGCAAATGACATAACCAGCTCAGTGTACTAATGTTATGTGCATTGCTAGAGAACGATGGTCGCACCTTGTGCGTATCGTTCTGCGTGTACTATACTCCGAGCTGCCTGCCTCGTCAAACATGGCGGAGAACGAGAGACAATTCACGGTATAAATTCGATAACAGACATCTTGCCCTGGGCGTGTAACTATTCTCGTTGTCATTGTAAGATGCTATGATTAATCGAGGAACGTGGTGCGTTATCACTAGAGGAGTGATCGTATGGGCAAACGGATCGTGCGCAGTCTTGGTTTTGTTATCGCCAATGTTGTCGTGATGATCATTTTACATGGTAATTCACGACAATTTTGGCCAAAGATTCCTTATCTGAGTTTACGGAATGAGAGTACCGCAGAGCACACACGATTACTGTTCAACACGATGATGGTTGTTACCATTGGGCAGGCCCTGATCGGTCAGTTACCACGTGAACGCTGGTTGCCACGTGGGATTGTACTGGCGGTGCTTCCGGCATTACTGCCAGCCTTGATCTTTTTAGGACGACGAGTGCTCCGCCTACAAGGTGATGCTGGCGAACGTTACAATCTCAGTCTGGTACCACTATTACCGATTGCCGCTTCAGTGCTGGAAGAAATACTTACCGCAAAGCTTAATCCACCTGCGGATGAACCACACGCAGATTACAGCCATCTCGTGTGAAGAGGAGTGTAACTACTCAGCGCCATTCGGCGAACATCACATCATTGCCACGAGTAGGGACACCGACACCACCACGAACCGGTGCACCCTGCTCGTCGCGCACAGTAAATGTCACTTCTTGGCGTGGGCGTAAGCCGCAAATACGGGCATCACCACTCGCATCGAAAACTGCACCGAGTCGCAGACCATCTACTGAAACGCTCCAGCCACTTGTATCAACACCTCTAATCTGAATGAGCACACAGCGTGAATCTTCAGTCTCACTTAGCTTCCTGAATCGTAACCGGGGAGGTTCAGGTGGAACAGTTGGCGTCGGTGGCGGTGGAACATCGATGTTGTCGATCAACCATCGTTCAATATAGCCACTGCGTCCCGCCAGATTCTGATCGCTGCTGGTACGAATCCGTATCCGATACCAGCCTGCGGGTTGATCACTCAAGACTTCTACTTCATCACCATTCCGAATTGGATCGGTTAGGCTACTGGTAGCTACCGGTTCAGCATACAGACGGGAGAACAGACCCTGACCATCTTCTTCAATCCGACCGGTATAGCGATATTCTGCGCGCACACCGGCAACAGTTCGGATACTGACGAAATCACGCAGGGTCACCGCCGCACCAGGCACCGGTGTACCGTTCAGTTCGAGGGTGAACGGAATTGCCCCAGCAAGGGATGTTTTCAAGTTTGCAAGACGCAGGCGTAATTCACTATCGCTACTACCGGCAATGATTGTCAATGCAATCGGCTCGTAGCCAGCCGCACGAAGGGTTGCCGTGCGTACCGTTGATAATCCTGCGCCCTGCACGGTAAATTCAAGAGGTATTGCTCCGATGAAGAGTTCGGTTGGCATGATCCGATCAACGCGAAATGCGAGTACCGGAGATGGTGATGGTAAGGGGCTGGAGGTCATTGTCGGCGTCGGCGATGGCGTTACCGGCGGTGTTGCCGGTTCAACAATCACTGTAGGAGATGTGACAACAAGGTCTGATGGAGGAACACGATTCAACCCAATTGCAGATGCTAAGACGAGCAAGATAATGATAACAACGCCAATAACGACCGGAACTACCATATTCAGATTAGAACGCTGTTTCGTGATCGTCGATTGTGAGAGCTGTCGTTCAAGAGTATCGATGGTTTGCATGACCTCGCCGACCCGCGGATCATGGGCTGGCAATCGTTCAAGTGCACTGCGATACTCATTCAACGCTTGATACGGTTGACCCTGATCGTATAGCGTAGAGGCCTTGGTAATAAGCTGCGCAACCGGGTCAGGTAAAGATGGTGTTGGCAACGACGGCGATGGCTCCTCAACTGGGGCCATTGTTGGTGAGGGCAAAATGGCCTGCCAATCTTTCAATGGAGGGCACATCGACGGGCTGGTGCTCTGCCAGAGACGATCAAGCATTTGCGCCGGGCCTAGCCCCCACCGTCTGGCTAATGCCTCGCGGAGAATGTGGTAGCGTTCGGTCGGTTGCAGCAGGTCAGCGGCAGAAAAAAAGCTGTTATCAGCCGCAGCGTTGCGCACAGCTTCATCACACCAACCGAGCAGTTCGAGGATCAAGAGTGCACCACTGAAGCGGTCGGCCATTAACCCTTGTGCAGGTGCAGGATGCAGATAGGGGCTAACTGGTGGCGGCAGTGGTAACCGTAACACGCCTGCGCCGTGCACCGTTTCAAGATCAACCAGTGCAACAGATGCCGCAGCCCCCAGATCGATCAGGCCAGGCAGCATAACATTGGCCGATTGCAGATCACCGTGTACCAGTCCTCGCTGCTCGAGGTTAACCAGAACATCGGCCAGAGCATGGGCAAGATTCAGGCATTGTGATGGCGTGAGTGGACGACGATAGCGTATCAGTTCTTGCCAAGGCGGCCCATGAACCCACGGCATCAGAATAGCGTATTCGAGTTCGGGATAGGTTTTGATCAGGGCGGGTTGATCGGCAGCGGTAAGAACAATGCGGCGTGCCGCTTGTAAACCGGGAATCGCACTAAGTGGTTGAAGCTGCAACGCATGGGTGCAAAGGGCCTGATCACGAAGCTGTGATTGCACCTTCAAGGCAACAAAACCACTCGTACTGCGCAATTGCACAACGCGGCTGGATTGCCCCTCCTGGATGAAGGGGTAACCAGGGATGGCCGGATGGGCACAGACGTAATAACTGGTTCCCTCGATGATCAATTGCTCGTCAATATTTACCTGAAAGGGCATGGATTTAGTCTCTATCTAAGCAGTGAACGGCTAAACCTGGCATAGCGAGGTTCGTAACTCTGACCCGTTCGTGATTCTGACCTGGATGATATGAGCAGTATACCACCTCGAGATGTTAGCTAGATCAGGTTTGGACGGGCAATGGTCACTGTGGCAGACAGTGATGTGTCCTATGTATGGATTGCATATGTTCAAGCAATATTTGATCTGAACCGACAACTGGCGGATCGGCAATTGCAAGACATTATCTGGGCAAATAGTGAACAATTCTCAATTGTTGAGGTCTTGACGAATTGCGTTATGCACTGTAGGCTATATAGTGTACCCCTTGTTATCTATATCACAACTGATCTGGTATGGTAGCGTTTGCGTCAAGGAGGACTGTCGATGATCGACACTGCGCCCCCCGCCCCATCACGGGCACCCCGTTCTAATCCAATTCGGAATCGTCAAGATTGGGAAGCTCAGCGTGCTGCTGCGCTGGCCGATCCCGGCGCCTTTCATGGCGCGATTGCTCGTACGGTCATTCACTGGTACGATCCGCAACACAACTGTTGGATTCGGTTTAACGAAGAAATCCAACGCTGGGAAGGGCTTGACGCTGCCACCGGTGCGCCGGTTGAGGTTGATTACCCGGTCGATTATCAGCCCTGGCAAAAGGCGTTTGATGACAGTGAAGCACCGTTCTACCGCTGGTTCATCGGTGGACTGACCAATGCCTGTTTCAATGAGGTTGACCGGCATGTCATGCTCGGTTACGGCGACGAGGTTGCATACTACTTTGAGGGCGATCGTTGGGATAACTCGCTCAACAATGGTCGTGGCGGCCCGGTGGTGCAAGAAACGATCACTCGACGGCGCCTGCTGGTTGAAGTTGTGAAGGCTGCCCAGGTATTGCGCGATTTAGGTCTGAAGAAGGGCGATCGGATCGCGCTCAATATGCCAAACATTATGCCGCAGATTTATTATACCGAAGCGGCGAAACGACTGGGTATCTTATATACACCGGTATTTGGTGGTTTCTCAGATAAAACTCTGTCAGATCGTATTCATAATGCGGGTGCACGGGTTGTCATCACCTCTGACGGTGCCTATCGTAATGCGCAGGTTGTTCCATACAAAGAAGCGTACACCGATCAGGCGCTCGACAAGTACATTCCGGTTGAAACAGCACGGCAGATTGTGATCGACACGCTGGCAACGCTATCGCTGAACGATGATCAGCGTCAGACAATTGTCAGCGAAGTCGATGCGGCACTGGCCGGCGAGATTACGGTTGAGCGTTCGGATGTGATGCGCGGAGTTGGCGCAGCGCTGGCGAAATTGCGTGATCTCGATGCCGCCGTACAGGCGAAGGTACGTACCACGCTGGCGCAGGCGTTAGTTGAGTCTCCGCCACGGGTCGATGCGGTTGTGGTAGTGCGCCATACCGGCCAGGAAATTCTGTGGAATGCAAGCCGTGACCGGTGGAGCCATGAACTGCTCGATGCCGCGCTAGAGAAGATTCTGGCTAATGCCCGTGCTGCCGGTTTTGATGTCCACTCTGAGGCTGATTTACTCAATCTGCCCGATGACAAGCTTGTACCTGCCCTCTATGCCAGTATTCCCTGCGAGCCGGTTGATGCCGAGTATCCGATGTTTATCATTTACACCTCTGGTAGTACCGGTAAGCCAAAAGGCGTGATCCACGTCCATGGCGGATATGTGGCTGGCGTGGTCCACACCTTGCGGGTCAGTTTCGACGCCGAGCCGGGCGACACTATCTACGTGATCGCCGATCCGGGTTGGATCACCGGTCAGAGCTATATGCTGACGGCAACTATGGCCGGTCGCTTGACGGGTGTGATCGCTGAGGGATCGCCGCTCTTCCCCGCTGCCGGTCGCTATGCCAGCATCATTGAACGCTACGGTGTCCAGATTTTTAAGGCGGGTGTCACGTTCCTCAAGACGGTGATGTCTAACCCGCAAAATATCGAAGATGTGCGTATGTACGATATGCACTCGTTGCGGGTAGCCACCTTCTGTGCCGAACCGGTTAGTCCGGCGGTACAGCAGTTTGGAATGCAGATTATGACCCCGCAGTACATCAATTCGTACTGGGCAACCGAGCACGGTGGTATCGTCTGGACCCACTTCTACGGCAATCAAGACTTTCCGTTGCGCCCCGATGCTCATACGTATCCGTTACCGTGGATTGCCGGTGATGTGTGGGTGGCTGAAACCGACGAGAGCGGGAATGTTCGGTATCGAGTAGCCGATTTTGAAGAAAAGGGCGAAATTGTCATCACTGCGCCGTATCCTTACCTAACCCGCACGATCTGGGGCGATGTACCCGGCTTTGAAGCATATTTGCGTGGGGAAATTCCACTAACGGCGTGGAAGGGAGATGCCGAGCGTTTTGTCAAGACCTACTGGCGCCGTGGGCCGAATGGTGAATGGGGCTATATTCAGGGCGATTTCGCTATGAAGTATCCTGACGGTAGCTTCACCCTCCACGGTCGTTCAGACGACGTAATCAACGTGTCTGGTCACCGAATGGGCACGGAAGAGATCGAAGGGGCAATCTTGCGTGATCGCCAGATTACGCCCGATTCGCCGGTAGGTAATTGTATTGTGGTTGGTGCACCACACCGCGAGAAGGGCTTGACACCGGTGGCCTTTATTCAGCCTGCGCCCGGTCGGCATCTTACCGGTGCTGACCGTCGGCGGCTCGATGAGTTGGTGCGCACCGAGAAGGGTGCGGTGAGCGTTCCCGAAGATTACATTGAAGTGAGTGCTTTCCCCGAAACGCGCAGTGGCAAATATATGCGTCGCTTCCTGCGCAATATGATGCTCGACGAACCACTCGGTGATACGACAACGCTGCGAAACCCAGAGGTGCTAGAAGAGATTGCCGCAAAGATTGCCGAGTGGAAACGAAAGCAGCGCATGGCGGAAGAGCAGCAGATCATCGAACGCTACCGCTATTTCCGCATCGAGTACCATCCACCGACAGCCAGCGCCGGTAAGCTGGCCGTCGTGACGGTGACCAATCCACCGGTTAATGCACTGAATGAGCGCGCCCTCGATGAGTTGAATACGATTGTTGATCACCTTGCCCGACGGAACGACGTAGCAGCAATCGTCTTTACCGGCCAGGGCGCCAAGAGTTTCGTCGCCGGGGCTGATATTCGCCAGTTACTCGAAGAGATTCACACGGTCGAAGAGGCGATGGCCCTACCCAACAATGCGCACCTCGCCTTCCGTAAGATCGAACGGATGAACAAGCCGTGCATCGCGGCAATCAACGGCGTAGCGCTAGGTGGTGGGCTTGAGTTCGCCATGGCCTGTCACTATCGCGTGGCCGATGTTTACGCCGAGTTTGGTCAACCAGAGATTAATCTGCGCTTGCTGCCGGGCTATGGCGGTACTCAGCGTCTGCCACGGTTGCTGTACAAGCGGAACAACGGTACCGGTCTCTTACGTGCGCTGGAGATGATCCTGGGTGGGCGGAGTATACCGGCTGACGAGGCGTTAGAATTGGGCTTGATCGACGCAATTGCTACTGGCGATCAAGATGCACTTTCACTGGCATGCGAGCTGGCCCGCGCTGCGATTGGCACTGATGGGCAGTTGATCGATACGGCTGCCGTTACACAGGCGTTCCGCCATCGTCATGAACAACTCGAAGAGTGGTGCAAGCCCGATCCCCGCTTCGCTGACGATGAACTGCGCTCGATTATCGCCCATCCGCGTATCGAGCGGGTGATTAAGCAGGCGCATAGTGTTGGTCGCGATATGGCAGTCCATCGCGCTTTGGAAGCGATCCGCTATGGCTTTATCCACGGCTTCGAGGCAGGTCTTGAACACGAAGCGAAGCTCTTTGCCGAAGCGGTAGTTGACCCGAACGGCGGTAAGCGTGGTATCCGCGAGTTCCTTGATCGCCAGAGTGCACCGCTGCCGACACGCCGACCGTTGATCACACCTGAACAGGAGCGAATCTTGCTCGAACAAAAAGAACTTTTACCGATCGGTTCGCCTTTCTTCCCCGGTGTTGATCGGATTCCGAAGTGGCAATATGCGCAGGCGGTCATTCGTGATCCTGAAACCGGTGCTGCTGCACACGGCGATCCGATAGTGGCCGAAAAACAGATTATCGTGCCGGTGGAACGACCACGGGCGAATCAGGCCCTCATCTACGTCCTGGCCTCAGAGGTAAACTTCAACGACATCTGGGCAATTACCGGTATTCCGGTCTCGCGGTTTGATGAACACGACCGCGACTGGCACGTTACCGGTTCGGGTGGCATCGGTCTGATCGTTGCCCTTGGTGAGGAGGCGCGACGCGAGGGGCGGCTGAAGGTGGGCGATCTGGTTGCCATCTACTCTGGTCAGTCGGATTTGTTGTCACCGATGATGGGACTTGATCCGATGGCAGCCGACTTCGTGATCCAGGGGAATGATACGCCAGATGGTTCACACCAGCAATTTATGCTGGCGCAGGCACCGCAATGTCTCGCTATTCCCACCGATATGAGTATTGAAGCGGCGGGAAGCTATATCCTTAACCTGGGTACAATCTATCGTGCGCTTTTCACTACGCTACGGATTCAGGCCGGTCGGACGATCTTCATCGAAGGTGCCGCTACCGGTACCGGTCTGGATGCCGCCCGGTCGGCAGCACGCAACGGCCTGCGCGTGATCGGTATGGTCAGTTCGGCGGAACGAGCAGCGACTCTCCTGGCAGCGGGCGCCCATGGCGCGATCAATCGTAAGGATCCGTCGGTGGCGAATTGCTTTACCCGTGTCCCAGAAGACCCGGCAGCCTGGGCGGAGTGGGAGGCCGCTGGTCAGCCATTGCTCGAGATGTTCCGGGCGCAGAATAATGGTCGGCTGGCCGATTATGTTGTCTCCCATGCCGGCGAGACGGCATTCCCGCGTAGTTTCCAACTGCTCGGTGAGCCGCACGATGGACATATTCCGACGCTGACCTTCTACGGTGCCACGAGCGGCTATCACTTTACCTTCCTCGGTAAACCGGGTGCCGCTTCGCCAACCGAGATGTTGCGGCGAGCCAATCTGCGTGCCGGTGAGGCCGTGCTCATCTATTACGGTGTCGGCGGCGACGATTTGGTCGATGCCGGTGGTCTGGAAGCCATCGAGGCGGCACGTCTCCTGGGCGCACGGATTGTCGTGGTTACGGTAAACGATGCGCAACGCGAGTTCATCCTGTCGCTTGGGTTCGGTGCTGCGTTGCGCGGAGTGGTGAGTTTAGCCGAACTCAAACGCCGCTTTGGCGATGAATTCGAGTGGCCACGCACGATGCCGCCACTACCCAATGCTCGTCAGGACCCGCAAGGTTTGAAAGAGGCGGTGCGTCGCTTTAACGATCTGGTCTTCAAGCCGCTCGGTAGTGCGGTTGGCACGTTCTTGCGCAGTGCCGATAATCCTCGCGGCTATCCCGATCTGATCATCGAACGGGCAGATCACGATGCGCTGGCCGTGAGCGCAATGCTGATTAAGCCCTTCACCGGTCGGATCGTCTACTTCGAGGATATTGGTGGGCGACGCTACTCCTTCTTCGCGCCCCAAATCTGGGTGCGACAACGCCGCATCTATATGCCAACTGCGCAAATCTTCGGCACCCATCTCTCGAACGCTTACGAGGTCTTGCGCCTCAACGATGAGATTAGCGCTGGTCTGTTGACAATCACCGAACCGGCGGTGGTGCCGTGGGATAAGTTGCCCGAAGCACATCAGGCAATGTGGGAAAATCGCCACACCGCAGCTACGTATGTAGTCAATCACGCCTTGCCACGACTCGGCTTGAAGAGCAAAGACGAGTTGTACGAGGCCTGGACGGCTGGTGAGCGATAACGGTGAAGGGGGCGGGTTTCAGAACCCGCCCCCGACTTATTTAGAGCCTATCTGAACCTCACAGTACAGCGGATGAAACCTGATAGATGTACGGGCGCAGCGCCGCTGCGCCCCAACCGATCTTCTTCTGCGACACAGGGTATTCCGTATAGGCTCTTAGTCCGTTTGGTGCTGACGTGGCTGGCCTGAAGGACACACTCGTTCGAGCCAGACAATCCCGGCAAGGGCCACGATCAGGAGACCAGCGAAAACGAGGTACGCTTCTGAAGGGCGGGCCTGGGTAATGTATACGCCAATTAAGCCGCTGGCACCTGCCAGTAGATAGCAGGTAAGAACCGCTTCGCGCTTTGTCATTCCTAATGCGTGGAGGCGGTGTGAAAGATGGTCTTTACCGGCCGTAGTAAAGGGATTTACCCCACGGCGAACACGAGCAACGAAGACCAGGGCCAGATCGAAGAGTGGTAAACCCAGGACGCAGACCGGTACCAGCCAGGTTACCAGCGGAATGTTGTTGAGAAAGCGCAGTTTGATCGCTAGTGCTGCTAGAATGAAGCCGATAAAGAGACTACCGGTATCACCCATAAAGATACTGGCGGGGTTGAAATTGTAGCGTAAAAATCCGATACAGGCACCAATCAGAGCAGCAGCCATTGCGCCGACTAATACCTGCCGCGGTTGATTCATAGCCGCCAGGAGCAGAAAAAAAGCAGCCGCAATAGTAGCCACTCCACCTGAAAGCCCATCCATGTTGTCGAGAAAGTTGATGGCATTGGTAATGACAACGACCCATAGCAAGGTCAAGGCCCAGTTAAGAGCAGGCCACGGCAAGAGTTGTACCTGAGTGCCGGCGAGGAGTAAGACCGTTGCAGCCAACATCTGACCGCCGAGTTTGATTATTGCCGGCATGCCCCACCGATCATCAGCTAAACCAAAGAGTGAGACAATCGTAGCGCCGAGCAAAATCCCAATCAGTTCACGAATATGAGCCAGATCACCGAATAACAGCAGTGCAGCAACAAATGCAGTGTAGATTGCCGCCCCACCAAGAAGAGGGATCGGTGTCGTGTGACTGTCGCGACTGCGTGGGATTGCAATAAGTCCACTACGTAGGGCGGTTCGCCGCGCAATTGGCGTAACCAGGATCGAGAAGGTAAGCGCCGCTATCAAGATCAAGGCAATGTTTGCCATAGCATACATTCCCAGTGCATTGATGATGTTCAAATAACCCTGCCAACCCGGCTAATAACCAGTATGGTACCGACTAGCGGCGGACTTGTTCCAACACTGCTTTCAACTGCTCCACCTGCGCTACTTCACCGGTACGGCCTCTGTTTCTAAGTACTGCTAACATGCGTTGGGTTTCAGCGATAGCGGCGTCATACTGAAGTGTCTCGCTCAATACCAGCGTGTATTGTTGACTGAGCGCAACGTTTTCGGGCTGAATCGCCACCGCTCGGGCGTATGGCTCTACCGCGCCGGCAATATCGCCAGCCTGAACTGCCAGGTGGGCCACAGCCGCGTATAATCTGCCAGCCTGATCTACCAGCGTCGGTATCTCAATGGCCCGTTCTGGTTTCCCTCTGGCATCGGCTAGAGTTTGTTCAGCACGTTCAGCCTGCACCGCAAATGCGCGACGCAGTTGACTCAGCAAATCAGGGCGACTGCTCAAAGCACGGGCAATGCGATCGAGGTCGTCTACCACCTGCTGCGGTGAACGTTCGATTGCCTGTACGTAGAAGGTCGTTGCTGCATCAAGATCGCCGGTACGGAAGCGTATTAGGTCACCACGTCGTAGTGCTGTATCACCGTAGCGTGGATCAAGTTGGGCTGAGGTCTGCAACAGCTCATCGGCTTGCTGAAAAAAGGTACCTGCCTGATGAGCATCACCGCTGGTAGTAGCGTATTCGGCCAATTGCATCAGAACGCCAGCCCGCTCGTTTATCAAGGTTACATCACGAGGTGCAATCGTGGCGACCCGTTCATACCATTGGAGTGCTGTATACAGCCGTTGCACGTCACCCGTCCAGCCGTACCAAAAGGTATTAACGCGACCCAGGTTTGCGTAGTGATCTTTATTCAACGGACTGATCTGGTGAGCGCGTAACAAAGCAGCTTCAGCATAGGCCAGCAGACGTATCGGTGATGAACGTTGGACGAAGGCCGTAACTGCCGGAATCCCGTCAAGCTGGAGGAGTGTATCGAGGTGAACCTGACCGGCATCACCAAGCGCACTCCCTTGCGCACGCAGCGTATTTGCTAGCGTCATAAGAGTACGGGTGAGATGAAGATAGTAAAAATCCTCACTCGGATTAGCCCGGATCGTTCCAATGTATTCGTTTAGAGCTGCCAGCAATGTTTGCGCTGACCCTTGACCCTGATCGGCATAACTTTGGGCCTGCTGAAAACGCATATCGGCATAAATCGGTTGCAGGTTCAGCCACCAGATGAGAGCAGTGGTACACAATCCAATCAAGCTAGCAACCCCAAGCATACTTTTATCAGCCTGTCGCGATGCAGGGCGTGGCGGATTGCGACGAGCGGGTTGGCGTCCGGTCGGCTTTGCCGGTATCGTTTGCGGTTCGGTAATCGTTACCGATGGCTGCACGCTCTCCATATGGGCTACGGCGACACTCAGGCCCAGCAACATCCAGAACATCATCAGGGTGGCAACAATCGGGATACCGGTCAACCCTTCAACCAGGTGTGCCGTCACTGCGCTAAGAATTGCAATAACGAGCAGTTGATGACGCCAGCTTGTTGCGGTCCGTAATTGATGCAGGCAATACATGGTCAGACTGCCAATCACCCAGAGATACATTGCTAGGCCAAGTAAACCTTTGGTTACAACTTCATCGAGGAGAGCCTGATGCGAGCGATCAGGGGAAGCACCGCGCGCCTCGACATTCGCCAGCGATGGTGGATAAAAGCGATTGAACGCTACGAACATACTTTCCGGCCCCCAACCGATGAAGAGCCGTAGAGGGTCACTCGTGATCAGCGCAAGCGTACCGCCAGCGTGTTCATCACCAAACCAGATCAGCCGTCGCACCAGGCCGGTACCGCTCTCAATCTCAAGCAACCGACCCATCCGACCGATGTAGGGAACATCACGTAGCCGATGGAAGAAGGGGGCGTCTGACACATTAAACACGATCAAGAACCCACCAACCGTCAGCGTTATTGCGACCCAACCTGCTAACAGTTGCCCCAACCGACGACTGTTGCGCTGATCACCATCGGCGGCGAAGCGTTGTTTTCCAAACCAGAGGGCCAGCGAAATGAATAGAAAGAGACCGGCGCCCAACCCGATCCACGGGCCACGGCTCTGACTGAAAAAGATCGTGGTCAGTATCAGTCCGAGCACGATTGTACTGCCTGTCGCTCGGAGTTGCCAGGTAAGACGTGATGGCTCTTGCGGTGCTCTCCCAAGCATACTCAGGCCGTAGGCACCGACCAATGCCACAACAGCCAGTATTAACCAGAGCCACCAATCGAGGGCATTGGCCGCAACCTCAGCCGCAGCAACCTGCTGAATACCACTAGCTGCATTGACCGCAAACGCAATACCAAAGCCGAGCAGGTAGATTAGGGTCAGCACAAGGGGCCAGCGCGGAAGAGCAGAGCTACCCGATACGGTCAGCAGCCACCAAAGTGCCGATGCACAGAAAATAGCGCCTGGAAAACACCACCAGTACCGGAAATCCACTGTTCGGACTGCTACACTGAACTTGACCGTTGCCAGAATGAGCAAAGCGCCGGCTAGCCACAAGAGCACGCGGATGATCGCCCAACGCCACTCGGCAGATGGCTGAGTCGGAACTGGCGCTGTCCGTATCGCTGCCAGGGCAGCGAATAACCGGTAAAGCGCCAGTGGGACGATCATAATCAAGTATGCAGCAACAAAAATTGAATTCCCCAACGTTGAGGCAACACGCGAGATAACGTCACCTCGCCATGGCAACGGATCGAGCTGGTAGTGCTGCATAATGCCGTAAAGAGCAACCACCGTTGCAGTAGACAGATTGAGCGAAATAAAGCGCTCACGTTGAGCAGGAGAACGCAGGGTTGTTGCAATCAGCAGAGCAAATACGAGATACGACAGAAACGTGTACAGTCCCTGCATTCGCTGATAAGACCCCCACAGACTGGTAGCCGGTGTTACCGAGGTGATAGTCGTAACAATAAAGATCGTCGTATAACCGGTGATCGGCCAGAATAGAGGATGTTTGCGGAGGGTTGCCCAATCCCAACCAATCCGCTGCGTCGCGGTAGAACGTTGATCGACCCGACTGAGCAACCAGATCAGCGCCGCCGCAGCACCGACAAGGGCCAGTGAACGTAAAACAGCAGCCTTATCAGGTTCAAAATGACGAGCTGAATAAAGATTGAAATAGATTGGTATAAGCGTGAGGGCAAGCAACCAGCTCGCCTCGACGATACGAGCACTCCAGCGGCTGATTGTATGTTGTGAGGACATATCGATTCCAACAACCTCTCTGTTCCAACACTATAACGTGGCCGTACCGGGGAGTCATGAACGAGGGAACTTCTGTATGGTGCAACATCACGACCGGGTAAGTTCTGCCTGACGATGCAACTTCCAGGCTTGCGCTCGTTCGAGGATCTGACGAGCATTAGCCCGACTGTGATCGCCAGGAGTACCGTCGAGCATGGCGGCAATCTCTTCAACCCGCTGCTCAGGCGACAAGCGCTCAACACTGGTACGTGTGCGGCCATCAACAACTTCTTTGCGAATGTGATAATGGGCATGAGCAAAAGCTGCTACCTGGGGCAAATGCGTAATGCACAACACCTGATGACGTTGACTGATGAACCACAATTTTTGACCAACCACGTGACCGGCACGGCCACCGACACCAACATCGATCTCATCGAAGACCAGCGTCGGCACATCATCAACTTGTGACAAAATCGATTTGAGCGCCAACAACAGACGGGCACTTTCACCACCCGACGCGATCCGCGCCAGTGGTTTCAGCGGTTCACCGGGGTTCGGCGAAATTAGAAATTCAACCCGATCAACGCCGGTACGGTCGCATGCCAGGCGTCGATCATGAATCAGCGGCCCGTCAGGATCATCTTCCCAGGTAAATTGCACTGCAAAGCGGATATTTGGCATTGCCAGATCGTTCATGGCAATACTGATTTGCCGGCTCAGTTCTTCACCGACTCGTTTTCGTTGTTGTGAGAGTTCACCGGCACAACGGGCCAGCTCGTCTAACAATACTCGTTCTTGTTGTTCCAACGCTGCGATCTGAGATGCACTATTGCTCAATTGCTCAATCTCGTGTTCAGCGTTCGCTGCCCGCTCGATCAACGTCGCCAGATCAACCCCATACTTACGCTGCAAATTGCGCAAAACAGTCAGCCGATCTTCAATCGCATCAAGCCGATGTGGATCAACTTCAAGGTTCGAGCGATACCGGCGCAAGGCAACAACCAGGTCTTCAAGCTGATAGTGCAGTTCGGCAGCTTGCCGGGCGATAGGCTCAGCCCGGTCATCAAAACGGCTCAGCTCATTAAGCGCACTCACAGCCAGCGCCATCGCCTCGGTTGCCGGACGCCCTCCACGTCCACCCTCACCACTATAAAGCGCTCGATAGGCGTCTTCTGCCAGGGTTGCAATGCGTGCTGCGTTCTGGACAATACTGCGTTCGCGGAGGAGTTCTTCCTCTTCACCGGGCTTGATTTTTGCAGCAATAACATCCTCACGTAACAGTTGCAACTCTTCAATGCGAGCTTGCCGACGCGCTTCACCGGCGCGTAAATCGGCTAACTGTGCCTGAACTCTGCGCAATGCAGCAAGTTGATCGGCCACCTGCTGACGTAAGGGCAGCAGTTCACCGAAGCGATCAAGCAGATCAAGATGGGTACGTGGATTAAACAGCGATTGACCCTCGTGTTGACCATGGATATCAATCAATCGACTACCAATCTCGCGCAGCGTTGCGCTGTTTACCGCCTGTCCGTTCACACGGGCGACACTACGCCCCGACTCAGCCGAAATCTCGCGTGTCAAAATGAGCTGATCATCGCCCTCATCGAGCAGATCGTATTGGCTCAGCAATGGGATGAGTTGCGGGCAATCATCGAGACTAAAAACGCCTTCAATACGAGCACGGGTAGACCCTGCCCGAACGAATGTCGCATCAACGCGCTCACCGCGCAACGTACCGAGCGCATCGATAATAATCGATTTGCCGGCACCGGTCTCGCCGGTCAGCACGTTAAAACCCTGCTCAAAGCGCAGATGCAGTCGGTCAATAATTGCAAAATCCTGAATCTGCAACTCAATCAACATATGGCAGGTACTACACTATATCTGAGCGAGCGTCTATACGTTGCGAACTTATTTCCTGGCTTCAACCCCTGCTGCCGTGTTAGAGGAGGCAAGGAGAGGAAATTCGTGCACGGCGCCAGCCGCACTTACCAGGAAACGCTTTGTTGATAATGATCACCGTCTTGCATTTTACCATAACCACATGCCCGCGGTTGGTGGAGCTTATACCAATTCTGGCACGAGGAACCGGGTCTTATCGTGCCACTCCTACGCCGCACTGATCCCATCCGTTCACCGCATTCCGTTCGCCAACGTATAAGTTTGGGAGAAGGATACCCGGCTGTCGCAGACAGAGGGAGATGCAGGTCAGCGACGGTTGTCTCCGTTTCGTGCTGCGAAGAACGCAGTGATGCTGGGAGAGGACGATAGCCGCATCGCTAATATGTTGCAACAGTGTCGGCATCGGTGCTGCGGAGCACACCTGGCGGCCCTCACCTTCCCCCTGGCCTCCTCCTCTCCCTGTAGGGAAGAGGGGAGGAACGTAGGTCTGAGAGAAAGAACGCTGAAAACCTCTCACGCTGTAGTCGCACGGGCGCCGTACATGCCCGATGAAAAGTTTTTGATCAGGCGCTTAGACGTTGCATAGATGACTCTCAATTCTGTTGTGATTAACGCACCGATGAACGGATAGAGTATCGCGGCAATGCGCAGGCGCTAGTTCTCGACATTGAGACGGTGATAATAACAGTTAGTTGTCACCGTCACATATGTTGGCGACTATTGCAAATTGGTCTGTTCAGGTGATGGAATGAGTAAGGCTATCGGTCAATGAAGTGTTTATGAGGCGTGCAATTGTTACCCCCGCATACTGTATGACGCGGGCCAGAGGCCAGCGAAACGGTACAGGTCGGGGCTCGTCGTGAGCAGGAGCATGACATGCTTTAGCGCATCACGTATTGCCGAAAACTGAAAACTTTGCAAAATCCTATGCAGCACAAAAGTTCTTGACAGTCAACAATACCTCTGCTATAATTCCGAACAAGTGAGCTATCGAACCTTTGTTCTATTTTTACAGACACACTCTCTGGAGAGGAGGCCCGCAATGGCAGTGACCAGTCGTGAAATCCGCTCACCACGTCGGATGTCTTCAATTGCCATGCCCAAGCTGGCCCTCAGCAATTCTGCCTATATTGTAACCAGCCTGCTGGCAATTCTCGCTATATACGTTTTGGTGAGTGCTTTTATTAGTTGGGGTCAGACACTGCTCGACGACTGGCAGTATGGTCGGCCACGCACATTTCATCTGATCGCCGAAGTTGGTCGTCCTGAAGAGACTATTGGTCCAACACGCTTAATCGCGATGAATCTTGATCGTCAGGTACTCATTCTAGAGATTCCAGGAGGTGACGTGACTAAGACACGAACCATTGTAGGTCCGTACCTTGTTGGGGCGCATGAGAACCTGACGCCAGTCACGATGCGTCTAACCGATATGAATGGTGATGGAATGCTCGATCTGGTGGTTGGGATCAAGAATGAGGAAATCGTGTACCTCAATCGCGGTGATAGTTTTGGATTGGTGACGGCGGAAGAGCGGCAGCAGCTTCTGCGTCAGTTGAAGAGTCGTTAGATTGTTCGGCGTTGTGGCAGGTAGAGCGGGTATCTAGCGCGCAAGCTTTACGCACGTACACGTAGACGATACTTCACCGGGCTGCGGCCTACTCTTCAGACAGTGATGTAGAGTTGGCAAAGGTATCTAGCTTTTTCTTCCTGCCTCTGGTCGATTGTACTGCTGCCGAGAGAAATGCGCTTCTCGCTAATTATGTTCATCTCTATCGCCGAATCGGTAGAGAAGGAATAGTTTACAAGAGCGCGATCAGAAACCTGAGCTGTTGATGCGCTCGTAGTGCCTTATTTGCCGCACCGCGTCTCTCCGAAGAAGCGGTGCGGGTGTGTTCTACTGTATCGTGGAAGGGATGGTTTGGAGCAGGATTATGCTATCGCCGAGGGTGTAGCGATGTCAATTTGATCGTATCATCATGGTCGATCCTGGTTGTCCAACCCTCATTACCTGTATGGCTGAGATGCCAATAGGGGGTGAAAGGATTTTTTCACTCTCGTCGAACTGATTGTCACTAGCAATGACTATCTACAACACGACAATACGACAAATCCATATCCGACGCGATCTGGGCCGACCATGTGTTACCTTTGCAAGATACTTCCATCGTAGTGTTCTGAGTCGGCTCTCCAAGATCATTGTTTCTGATCACGCTCTGAACTATTCTCTACATCGTAGCGTGCTACACCTGGTACTTCACAAATGAGGTCTGGACCATATAGCCCGCCCGGTGTATGAAATCCTGCTGCAATCTGCCCATTCAACACACGCTGAACGATAAGCACGGCAGTCATAACCGTGAGCGCGTAGCCTTCGGGACCAACCAAACGGCTCATTACCCGTTGCCCACGCTCGTCTCTTGCCTCACCGGCGATGATGCTCTTCCCGGTGCGACGGGTTGTCTCGTCTGGTCCCTCAAGCGTCCGTCTAAACCAGGCTCGCAGTATGTGTCGTACAGGCCTGAGTCGTAGGATTGGCAACAGTGTCCGTACTATTCCCAGCCAGGGCAACATTCGACGCGGGATGGCCACGAAAACCGTTATGTTGGGAATACCGGTCGTATAGTACGCGGTAGCGACATCACCCCACGGGATGCTTACACAGGGCTGAGGGCCATGACCAAAGTCGAACGTTCGCACATCACGAAGCGGTAGAGTCGCTACTAGTCGGCCCTGACGCCGTTCGCACCCTTGCCCTGCCATGGTCAACATCGTGATCGCAGTACCACGAGAGATACTGCCAAGTGCACGAAAGGCTAGCGTCAGTTCGGTTGCACCTGGAAGCCGACGTGCTAAGTGGGCAGATAGACAGTCTGAAGGAACCACATCAAAACCGACACCGGGCATGAGCATTACGCCAGCCTGTCGAGCGGCACGATCTTGCTGCGCGATTGCCTCGAAAACACTGATCTCACCGGTAATATCGAGATAGTGCACGCCAGACTGCAAACACGCCCGTACCATTGGTGCACTGGTTTCCTGAAATGGTCCGGCACAATGGAGAACCAGACGCATACCCTGCAACGCCCGATGCAATTCAGCTTCGTTGTCTAATCGACAAATCGTAAATGGTACGTTCAACTCATTCGCCAAAGCTGTAATCTGTACCGCATTGCGGCCAGCTAATCTTGGGCGCAGACCAGCCTGTACCGCTGCTCGTGCAATCAGTTGACCGGTGTAACCGTTGGCGCCGTAGATCATCCAATCTTCCATTGCTGTTACTCCGGTTTGAGAATGGCCTATCCGACAAACATGCTCACCCGACTCAGTACAGCCCATGGCGGTGTGAGAAGGCGGTCACATCACTACTCTCTTTTGATTTTGTAGTCGAAAGAGAGCGATGTTCAGGCGAGACCAATCTCTTCGCTCGATAGAAATGACTCCGAAAGAGGACAGTCAGAGAGGTAAGAGTCTCAGTCGTGTACTACACGATAAGGGAGGGAACATTTTGGCATATCAATAACTCAGACGTCGGCATTGGTTCAATGATACTACTCCCCTACTTTCTTCCATTTGCACGTGTAGTCTGCTCGTTTATACGGTGCTGAACCTCCTTTCTTACGCTTGCATATGATTGGTTTTCAGCTCTCGCCATCCTCCTTTGCGGGGTTCCCAACCTCGCGCCCAGATTGAATACTCTCATACCAACTGGGATGCTCTTTACGCAACCGCTCGAACTCTTCTGATGTATAAACAAACAGATCGATTCCCACTGGAAAGCCAACCGGCAAAAAATCGACGGCTCGTTCATGGAAAGCCTTATCTGTCGAAGCGACGATCACGCATAGATCAACATCACTTTTAGGGGTAGGTATCCCGTTCACCCAGGAGCCAAACCAGATAATACGTTCGATTTCCGCGTGCTCGGCACGCAACCTGGCAGCGTAGTGGGCAACAGCCTGCTCAATGGAGGCACGGTCAATCGATTTGATGACGACAGAACTCGAGGATGGACTCGGCGCATTGAATGGCATATTGGGCCTCCATAGAAGTGTAGAAATCGGTCGGTGCCCCCGAATCGAAGCCGTTTGGATGTGGTGTAGGAATGTAGTGTTTGTCCAGAATACGGGCATAATCTATCAGCTCAGTTGGCGGTTGGATGGTTGAGGGCAAATTTCCAATTAGCACCGTTAATGTATGGCCCCAGGCATCCATTCCCAGCTTTTGGAAAAGTGCCTTAATCGCTTTTTCTGCGGCCTGTTGTGCGGCAAAGCAACTCCATTCGTAATCTCCATCGGCGAGCGCATTGCGGGCATGGCGTAAGTCCGCTTCCGCCTGCCGCCACCAGTCTTTGTAGCGATTACCCATGTGTTATGCCTCATCGACCCAGTGTTTTCTCAGAGTCAATAATTTTCTCCAAATTACCCTCATTCTCCGATAAGGGGCAAGGAAGGAAAGGCAAGGCTCACGAAATAACCTTATACCATGGTGTGCTACAGGACCTCGTTAGACGATAGCTTAGATCGAGTTCCAATTAATATGAGCGTGTTTCAAACACTCTTATGTTGATCGAATTTGTGCTACAGCATAACTACCAGAATATTGTACCAGCATATTACTTAGGATGCTGCAATCTTTTACGACTTTTCAGGGTTCTTAGCTTCACGACAGTTAAAAACAAAGCGACACTGACAAAGATCACACACTCGTTCACGATAATCCCCGATCCGCACGGTCTCGCCGGGAGTTTGGGCTGCTGATCACCATTCCCCACCTCATCCGCTTTTTCTCGCCGCGTGGGAGAGGATTGCGCTTGCTTGAAACCCGCTCTTCCTCTTCTCACATCATTTCCGAGAAGGGTGAAAACGTCGAAAAGCTCTGGCCTTATCCGGCATAGAATCGTCGCATCGATCCTGATTTGATATAATACATAGTCGGTCATTTGCTCGGCTGTTCATTAGCTACAGTACCCGTATGTCGCTCTCGTACCGTCTTCGTCAGTTTCGCAATGCGCTAGATTCACAGGTTACGCCAGCAGAATATGAGCTGGTTGCCCAGTTGCTGACCCCAGCTGAACAGCGGTTGTTTTTGCAGATGCCGCTGTACGATCAGCGCCACTGTCTCGATGTGTATCAGACCCTGCTAGCAGAAGGGGAGCATGATGAGTTTTTGTTGCGGGCTGCTCTGTATCACGATTGCGGCAAAGTTGATGATGAGGGTCGACCGATGGCGCTGCGATGGTATGTGTTGGCAACGATTCTCAAGCGGTGGCCAGCGCTCTATCTGATCGCGGCTCGTTTTATTCCGGCAATTGCTATTTATGCCGAACACGCTGTACGCGGGGCGCGAATGGCGGCTGCAGCGGGTTGTCCACCAGAAATCGTCGAGACACTCCGGCACTATCACGATCCCCATCCGCAAGGACGCGCCGCTCGCCTGCAATGGGCCGATGAACAACATTGATCTATGCCCTACACGATTTCTTTACCAGAGTTTACCGGCCCTCTCGATTTGCTGCTGCGCCTGATCGAACGGGCGGAACTTGATATTACGACCATTGCCCTGGCGAGTGTTGCCGATCAGTATCTGGCCTATGTGCGCACCTTAGAAGAGGTTGAGCCACGCGAGCTGGCGGAGTTTGTGAGTCTGGCAGCCCGGTTGATTCTGATTAAATCACGGGCACTGTTGCCACGTTCGCCGAATGCAGCACCTGATCCGATTGATGAAGATGCCGGGCAGTTGGCCGCACAGTTAGAGTTGTATCGCCGCTTCAAGCAAGTGGCCGATCAGTTACGCCACTGGCAAGAGCAGGGTCGGTGTACATTTGGGCGCCTGGCGCCACCATCCGAGCAACTTATGCTATCAACGAAGGTGGTTATGAACTACCACCTGAACGATCTGCTCCGGGCGCTTAAGCGGCGAAGACAGCTTCAGTTACCGCTCGATCAACCTGAAGCGGTCGTTTTGCCTCCCCGCTTGACAGTAGCCGAAGTCGCGGCACGGATCCGCGAACGGCTCGAACACACAGCCTGGTTCGATTTCGGTGATCTGCTAACGGCGCAACCGACAACGGAAGAGGTGATTGTCGCTTTCTGGGCAATGCTCGAATTGTTGAAGCGACGGGCAATTGTTATCGAACAGACAATCCTTTTCGGTCCGATTATGATCGGGCGAGGTGTAGCACCGATAATGGTTGAAGATCGTGATGAGTAAGTGCACGACGGCACCGACGCCTCAGACGGTGATGACGATAAGGCTGGCGTGATGGGCGGATCGGTATAGGTGACCAATCTTCCGCCCCTACTATTGCCGTGAAGAAGCATCCGCCTCTGGCAATTTCCCCTCTTGCACTACCACATACCCGCGTTCGATCTCGTACTGAAAGGCAGGTGGCAGAAGCGCCCAATCGATCACATCAACCCGAATGGGTAGGTCGCTCTCAAGAAAAGCAGACCGTAGTTCGACCAGTCGATCGCATGGTTGCCATAACTGACGCGGGTTCCGCACCACCAGATCGAGATCACTGGCCTCGAACGCCCCGCCTTTCACACGGCTCCCATAAGCCCAGATGTCGTAGTCGGGGACGTACTGCTGCAGAATTGAACGTACTTTTTTCAGATAGTTTGGTGGCAAATCGAGGTTGGGTACATCGGTCATTCTTCCTCCCCGGTGAGGAGTGAGCCAGTGTGTAGTCGCTCTGCTAGGGCGTGTGCATCACGAATGAAATTGGGCAGGAGACACAGCGTCTGCTGAACGAAGGCTTCACCGTAATCGTGAGCCGTGCTATTACGATTGTCGCGGTAGGAAAACCAGCGCTCGACTTCGGCAAGCGAAAGCAAGCTGTGCTGAGCAGCAAGACGAAGAAGTTCTTTGACCGGTGTCGCTTCCAAGCGGCGATTGGTATACCCGAAGTCTCGTAACCGCCGCTTGATCAGCTTGAACGAGATCTCCTGCGCCAACTCGAACCCCTTGATGATCGCCATACGGAAAACCTCTTGTTCATTGGCAGATTGCGTGGCTGTTGCACGTTCGTACAAGGCGAGAGCGGTTTCAAGTGCGCAAAGTGATCTTTGAAGCTGATCGGTGTTAATGCTCATAGTCGTTCTACGTTCAATGAGGTTTTGTTATTGATGTTGTCCAGATGAATTGGTGTCATTGTACCATGGGCGAACCTGTTCGTTAATTATCACTGTCGTTGGTCAGGGCTTTTCATTTTTTGGATTTCTTTTACCTGCGCGCCTGAACCTCCCCGTCTACGTCTTGCGATGCGTAAGCGGAACAAGCGCAATCGTTAGGCCCCGCAAGAGGGTAAGCTGCCTCTATCACCGATTCCAAATGACTCCAATTCGCCACTGTTGGGCAAGGAAAGAGCTTTGAAACGCCCTATCGGTGGTGTATCATAATGTAAGCGGGATGGTGTTGTGATGATAATATAGGACCTTGCCACCACTTCGGGTGACAATGCCAGATCATTCGGAAAGAGTACACTATGACCGGTTCTTCGCACATGGCAACCGCTGCTACTGATCGCTCGCTCCCATTGGGAGATCTACTGGCATTTGGTGATGCGTTACGAGCCGATGATACTCCTGAAAGCCTGCTCGGTGAAGTGGTCGAAACGTTACGCCGAATTGTTGGCAGTCCGTCGGTGTATGCACGTTTACACGACGCCGATAATGAGACACTCTATGCAGTTGCCTTTGCCGGTATTCAGCCATCTTTGATTGATCAGTTGCGCACAACACCAATCGGGCCGACGATCTACCATCCGTTGCTGCGTCCTGAGTATCGACAGAGTAGTTCGTACCTGATACCAGCGGCTGAACTGCCACCTGATGTACCCGATACGGCGGCCATTGCCCCATACGCAGCATTGTTAACCCCCTTGCGCGGTCGGGGTGGTCGGTTGATCGGCGTGATTGTCCTGGCATGGCCCGATCAGCTTGATCTGACCATGGTACGAATGGTGGAGGCGATTGCCCGTCAGGCTGCCTTGGCGGTAGAAAATGTGCGCCTGGCCGAGCGGAGCGCCCGGTTGCTGGCAAAAGAGCAGTTGCTGGCTGAGTTGGGCCGCGCCGTTGGAGCGACCCTCGATCTGAACGTCATCTTGCACCAAACTGTTCAGCGTTTGGCAACAGCGTTTGGGAGTGGTCTGGTAGCTCTGCTTGATGATCAGCAGGGGTTAACGGTTGCCGTGGCGGTGCCTCCGTTGACCGACTTTATCGGTAAGCAGTTACCGCTTCACGATAACCCGTTGGCATGGGTAGTGCAACGTTGTCAATCGTTTGTAATGGATGATTGTCGGGCAAATGCTCCGGAAACGGTTTTGTTTGGCCCTGATGTTGCATCGTACATTCTTGCGCCCCTACGCAGCGGTGGGCGCGTGATTGGAGTGTTAAGCGTGGTGCATCAGCAGGCCGGTGCATTCAGCGACGAAGATGTAGAATTACTCGAAGCGATTGCTGCTCAGGTGAGTGGCCCACTGGTTAGTGCCCGCCTTTATGCCGAAGCGCAGCGACTGGCAGCGCAAGTACAACGTCGCGCCGATCAGTTAGCCGTTCTCAATTCGATTGCTCGCATCATCACTGCTACGCTCGATCTGCGTGAATCGTTGCCGCTGGCTACTCAACGCATCCAACAGGGTTTTGGCTACCCACAAGTTGACCTCTTTTTGCTCGATGAAGATGCCAGCGAACTGATCCTGGTCGCTTCAGCCGGACGTTATGCACCGGAACGGGTTGGCTATCGGCAGCACATTAATCTAGGGCTGGTTGGGCGTGCGGCACGTAGCGGTCAAATTGTGCGTGCCGAGAATGTTGCAGCCGAAACAGACTATCTAGGCTTAAGTGAGCGGCTCGATATTCGCTCGGAGTTGTGTGTGCCTCTCGTCACCAATGGTAAAACTCTGGGCGTCCTCAATATAGAATCGCCGCAATTAGCTGGCCTGACCGAAGAAGATGCTGCGGTTTTAGAAACTGTAGCCGATATGCTGGCTGGTGCAGTCGAGAATGGCCGACTGTACCAGCGTGCACAACAGGCAGCCGTGATCGAAGAGCGTCATCGCCTGGCGCGCGAACTTCACGACAGCGTAAGCCAGCAGCTCTTTAGTATGACGCTGACAGCACAGGCGGCACGGGCACAGTTTGAGCGTAATCCGGCGCGAGTGCCGGTGCTGCTCGAACGATTGCACGAGACAGCTACCGCTGCACTAGCCGAGATGCGGGCCCTCATCTTTCAGTTGCGACCACCAGCCTTACGCGATCAGGGGTTGGTTGCGGCAGTGCAACACCATGCCCAGCATCTTGCACATCGTGAAGGTTTGCGGATAGAATTGAACGTCATCGGTGATGAGCGCCATGTGCGGGGGATAGAACAACCGCTTTTCCGTATTGTTCAAGAGGCGTTGAATAATATTGTGAAACACGCAGCGGCCCGCAATGTGCAGATTTTGCTTGAACTGAATGCTGAACACGTGCGTATTCGGATTACCGATGATGGGAAGGGTTTCGATCCACAGGCCCCCCTTTCTGGCGAGGGGCGTCATTTCGGATTACTCGGTATGCGCGAGCGCGCTCTTGAACTCGGCGGTTCATTTACGGTCAATTCCCAACCCGGCGCCGGTACTGAAGTAGAGGTGGTGGTGCCTCTACACAAGCGTAATGTTGGTGATGAACGATCAGAGTCACCGACACCCCGCTCATCTTTGTAATGTGCGTCAGAGCTCCTGTACCCATCTGACCAGGAAAAGCTGAATGTCTTACCCGCACTAAGCATGTGAGCGCCATCGTTACGGTAATTTCTCAAACTAAAGGAGGTGAGCGCATGGAGAAGATAACCGTCCTCCTGATTGATGACCACCGTGTGGTCCGCCAGGGATTACGTGACTTTCTTGAATTACAGGCCGACATCGAGATCGTGGGTGAAGCCGGTAGTGGTGCAGAGGGGATTGAACTGGCACGAGAGCTGTTGCCTGATGTAGTCCTGATGGACCTGGTGATGCCCGGTATTGATGGGGTTGAGACAACCCGGCGCTTGAAAGCGGTTAGCCCATCTTCGCAGGTGATCGTATTGACCAGCTTTGCCGACGATGACAAGGTGTTTCCGGCGATCAAGGCTGGCGCCATTTCCTACCTGCTGAAAGACATCTCACCCGAAGAGTTAGCTCACGCGATTCGCGCTGCGTGTCGCGGCGAAGCAGTCTTGCATCCTGACGTTGCCGCCAAATTAATGCAAGAGTTTAATACACCGCGTCCAAACGAAGCGCCGGTTGAGCAGCTCACACCCCGCGAGATGGATGTCTTACGCCTGGTAGCAAAGGGTATGTCAAACAAAGAGATTGCCGAAACGTTGATCGTCTCTGAAAAGACCGTCAAGACCCACATCAGTAATATTCTATCGAAGTTACATCTGGCCGACCGTACCCAGGTCGCCATTTATGCCTTACGTAAGCGCCTAGTGCCAATTGATCAGGAAGAGTAGCATTATGACCGCACGAGTTCTACTGCTCGGAACAGGTACCGGCTTGCCCGACCCTGATCGAACCTATACCCATCTGGCGTGGGATGGGCCGGGTGGGCCGTTGCTGATCGACGTTGGTGGTGATAGCTACCGCCGTTTGCTGGCTGGCGGGATCGATCCGCAGCTGTTGCGCGGGATTATCCTTACTCATAGTCACTGTGACCACATCAATGGTCTGCCAGCATTACTCTTCAGCTTGCGGCTGGGTGGTCGTACCGAGCCACTGCCAATCTACGGATTACCGGAAACGCTTGAGCTGGCGAATAGCTTTCTGGCAGCCGCCGGTTTGGAAGAGTGGGCAACACCGGTCGTTTGGCAGCCGTTAGCCGCTGGTGAGCGTTTGCAGCTCGGTGAGGGACTAGAGATAGCGACTGCGCAAACTAGCCATAGTCGGCCTTGCATTGCCGTTCGTTTATCTGCACCGGCGGTTCCTGCGGTGTGCTACTCAGCGGATACCGAACCGTGCCAGGAGGTCATCCGCTTGGCGACAGGTGCACATGTTTTGATCCATGAAGCAACGACCCCAGAACCTTCTCCTGGTCACAGTACGCCACGGCAGGCCGGCGCAGTGGCGGCAGCGGCTGGTGTGCAACAGCTCGTACTGGTGCATTTTAGTCCACGCTGGACGATGCCAATCGAGCGCGCACTGGCTGAAGTGGTAGCCGGTGGCTTCACTGGAAACGCAAGTGTTGGGGTTGATCTCCAAGTGATACCATTAGTGGCTTGAAAGCGGTAGGTGCGGGTTTATCCCCAACCCCCTACAAGCGGGGGCTTGGAGATGGTGGCGTGCTGATACGCCAAATGACGGTGCCCGGCCATACCACACGGCGCCGACTAGCGGCCCGCGATCCCAGCACACAGTGGCAGACTGCTATGTATACGTGAATAACGTTCATCGGCGTATCAAATCCCCATGCCGAAATGACAACAGTTACACCTGGCTAACGACAAAAACCATCTCGTTGCTTCACCGTAGATCAGTGTCTATCTGAACGTTTTGTAGTCTGCCTGTCGGCAACTGTCATTATTTATCAAGCCAGACATCCTATACTACTTACCGTCAGAGCAATCTTGATTGTCATGGAATATGGTATGTCACTTGAAACACTTTCGCTGCGTAACCTGCCGACACTAACCAAAGATCATCGTCTGCGAGTAGTGAGCGACAATCCACAGCATCTCGAACCACCGCTATCAATTCTCGACGAAGCAGTGACGCCTGTCGAGCGATGGTTTGTACGTAACAATCAGCCAGTCCCGTCTATCACCGATGAAGATTGGGAATTGAGTATTGATGGACTGGTGCGGTATCCACTGACGATCAACATGCGCGATTTGCTTCACGAGCCAACCAGCAGCTTCTTTGCAGCCCTTATCGGGCAACAAAACCATTCTAACGAATACGCAATGATTGCTAACGTCGAGTGGATGGGGACACCACTGGCGCTCTTGCTCGAAACGGCGGGAGTAAAGCCGCAGGCCAGAATTGCCGCATGCTGGAGTTACGGTCCCAAACCGGTAGTTCGGTATCTACCACTCAGTAAACTCTGGTGGGATGTCATGCTGGCCTACGCTGTCAATGACCATCCCTTGCCTGCCGTCCATGGTGGGCCGGTACGATTGGTAGTACCGGGTTGGAAGGCGACTTACTGGCTGAAATGGGTATCCCAAATTACGCTACTCTCAGGTGAGCGTCTCCCAACGAAAACTTCCCTCGATGGCGAATTGACCATTGATTGTCGCTTTTTCAACTTGTCAACGCTAACCCCCAAAACACCGGTCACTCTCCGCGGTGTAGCATGGTCGGCGGCTAACGGGATTGCGCAGGTCGCACTGGCGGTCGATGAAGGGGCCTGGCAATCGGCTACCCTTGACAACGACTTAGGGCCACGAGCCTGGCGTCGTTTCAGCTACACCTGGACGCCCACAACTGGCAATCATCTGCTGGCCGTGCGTGTTAGCGATCATCGTGGTCAAAGCACTGTTCGACATTGGCAGGTCGAAGTACATTGAGCGGGCGGGCCGGAACCCGCCCGCTCGTCAGGATCACGTTCGTGACAGATCGACAGCCAGTGTTGAGATAAGGACTCCTTGTACCTTACGCCATTACCTTCTCGCGCAGGTATGCCTCTAACTCAGCAATTGGTACCCGTTCTTGAGCCATCGTATCGCGATCACGCACCGTCACCGTACCGGCCAATGCCGGGTCTTTCCCCTGACCAATGGTATCGAAATCGACCGTGATGCAGAACGGCGTACCGATCTCGTCCTGGCGGCGGTAGAGCTTCCCGATCGCTCCTGTATCGTCGTAAACAGTTCGCATCTGACCACCTGCCTGCAACTGCCGACGCACGGCTTTAGCAGTAGCAACGATCTGTTCGTGATTACGTTTCAACGGAAAGACTGCGACCTTAATCGGGGCCAGTCGTGGTTTGAGCCGCAATACGGTACGATAATGTTCATCAATCAGGGGCTGAGCCTGCCCGCGCAACTTCTTGCCCAGCTCTATTTGATCGGCGCCAGGCATCGCCAGTAATTGTTCGACTTCTGGCAACCGTTCGGCCAGCGCCTGACTAAGCGCTTCACCGCGAGCCAAAATAGCATCACGGGCTTCACCGCTCAACTTCTCGCTGCGTCCGACCGACTTGAGAAACGCCTGAAGTGCTTCACTAACTGCGGTCAATCGTTCTAGCGATGGCGTTTTGGTCAGCTCTTCGGCATACCCTTCACACATCACTGCGAGCATGCACCGACCAACGCCAGCCGATGGCTCAATCACGTAGGGTACAATATGGCGGCCACTGGCCTGATCATAGTAGGTCAGACGCGCAATACTATCTTCATTGTGATTCACCCGAGCCGTCAGGTTCAGTTGTTCTTGATCTTTGCTATGCGAGCCGAGATCGTAATCCGTTCGGTTGGCGATGCCTTCAATCTCTTGCACCCCGATATTGGGATACTCGTACATCAAATCGAAGGTACGTTTTGAGTAATGGGCCAGTTCAGTCGCCGGCACATCGTAGATGGTGATCCGACTGCGCGGAATACCAATCTGCTCCCACCAGGCCAACCGATCGGCGAGCCAGCGCTGATGCCACTCTTCATCAGTACCGGGCATCACGAAATATTCGATCTCCATCTGCTCAAATTCGCGGACACGGAAGAGAAAATTGCGCGGATTGATCTCGTTACGAAATGCCTTTCCGACCTGAGCGATCCCGAACGGTAATTTTCGGGCCGTTGTCGTCAAGACATTAGCAAAATTCACAAAGATGCCCTGCGCTGTTTCCGGTCGTAAGTAGGCAAATGAACCGCTATCGGCTACCGGCCCGATCTGGGTACGGAACATCATATTAAACGGGCGCGGCTCGGTGAGATCACGCGAACCACAATTCGGACACACGCCATGAATGTGGTCGGCACGCCAGCGCATCTTGCAGGTGCGGCAATCAACCAGCGGATCGTTGAAGGTCTCTTCGTGACCGGAGTACTTCCAGACCAGTCGATTCATCAGGATCGCTGCATCAAGACCCTCCATATCATCTCGCTCATACACGTTCGTGCGCCACCAGTCGGCGATGATGTTATTCTTCAGTTCTACGCCTAGTGGGCCGTAATCATACACCCCCTGAAGACCGCCATAGATTTCGCTACTGGGAAAGATAAAACCGCGACGCTTCGCCAGCGCCACAATCTGATCAAGTGATGTAGCCGGCACAGATATCCTCCTTCCACCCAATAAAAAAACCGGGCGACAAAGCGCCCGGGGACGCATCAAGATCTGACGCGCGGTTCCACCCCGGTTAGCGACCGCAGTCGCTCACCTCAAGGTCAGTACGGCTCCCCGGCGCCGTTCCGCCATTCAGAGCCACCAGGCTCGCACCACCCCTGGCTCGCTGGACGCCCCTCGCGGCGTACTCCTCCGGATCATCGCCGATATGTTGCGAGTATAGCACAATCTAATGATCACTCGCAACCGTGAGACAAACTAAGACGAACGTGACCTCCCATTACTGGTAATGCCCGATTGTGCCGTATGTTCGGTCAGATGGGTATACATCTGGGTCGTGGCAAGTGAGGCATGACCTAGCCGCTCTTGCAGTTCACGCAGATCAACGCCATTTCGCAACTGATGTGCCGCAAAAGAGTGGCGCAGCATGTGTGGCGTCAGCTCGTGTAATCCAACCTGTTCAGCATATGTCTTCAAAATGAGCCAGAATCCCTGCCGCGTGAGCCGTTTTCCACGGTGGTTCAGAAATAGTGCCACCTCGTCATCATTGTCTTGACGCGCCAGTTGCGGACGCGCTATATCGAGGTACTCTTCCAGGGCAGTGATAGCCGCATCACTCAGTGGCACAGTCCGTTCTCGTCCCTGGCGCCCCAAACAGCGTACCGTTTTGGCTTCAAACATCACGTCATCAATATTCAGAGCAACCAGTTCACTCACCCGCATACCGGTGGCATACAGCACTTCCAGCATCGCCTTATCACGGATGCCTTCCGGCGTACTATTTTGCAGTGGTAATTCCAGCAGCTCGTCAACCTGATGCTGTGAAATAGCCCGTGGGGGAAACCGATCAACCCGCGGTGCATCAAGTTGGGCAGCGGGATCGCGACTGATAACACTGCGTTCTTGTAAAAATGCAAAGAACGACTTGATCGCCGCCAAACGACGCGCCATCGTTGAACTGGCGTACCGTTTCTCTTTGAGGTTGATCACGAAGGCCATCATGACCTCTTCGTCAACCTCAGACCAGCCTGTGACCCCACGTTCGTGCAGAAATGCGCAGAGTTGATCGAGATCGGTACGATAGGCGGCAACTGTGTTAGCCGACATCTTTCGTTCATCGGCGATATAAGCAAGAAATTGCGCTACATCCTGGTTCATGCGTTTGCCCACTCGTTGAAGGCTTCGTGCATAGCTGTTATGGTAATAGAAAGACGGCAACACGTCAATCTAAAAGCAACAGCTCTCTTTGAAACCACAGTGCTGACAGCGATAGAATCCGGCCAAACGCTGCATCTCCGTCTGACACACAGGACATTCGCGTTCTTCCCGATCACGGTCGGTATCTTGCAGACGACAAATGGTCGTCTGCACCCAATCAACCGCTATCAACGGGGGGAGTGTTGACTGCGACTGCGTCATTGGCAACCTCCTGCTCTGGTGTTCCACTCGCCTATTGTACCATGCGTGACGCTGAACAATAGCGTCTCAACAAGATTCTGTTATACTGACCGTAGTTTTCTAAAAGAGAGAGTTAATGTTGCATGCGCACGTTAATCGTTTTCAACCCGACAGCCGGTCACGCTGAACAATTAGAAGCTGAACTTGAGGCTGCCGCCCAGGTCTGGCGTCAAAAGGGTTGGACAGTTGAATTACAACCGACTAGCGGCCCGGGTGATGGGTGCCGCCTGGCACGCCAGGCAGCCACTGAAGGATACGACCTGGTTGTTGCTGCTGGCGGTGATGGTACGATCAACGAGGTGGTCAATGGCCTGGCAGGTAGCCAGACGGCGCTAGCGACTCTCCCACTCGGTACAATGAATGTCTGGGCACGTGAACTGGGGCTACCACTCCAACCACGAGCCGCAGCGCAGGCACTGTGTACCTGGTCGCCACGACCGATTGATTTGGGGCGTGCCGGTGATCGCTACTTTCTTTTGATGGCCGGAATCGGTTTTGATGCTGCCATCACCGCTAATATTCGTCCCGATGAGAAAAGACGACTAGGAGCGTTAGCATACGTCGTGCGCGGTATTGAAGAGGTGATGCGGATTCGTGGTACCCGCGCTCGAATCTGGCTCGATGGGCGCCAGATCAAGGCCCGCGTGTTGATGATTGTGATCGGCAATTCCCAGTTGTACGGTGGTCTGGTGAAAATTACTCATCGGGCAAGTATTGATGATGGTCTCCTCGATGTGTGCGTGATCAAAGGTGATAACGGTATCAACGCTATCGGGCATCTGATCGCAATCTTGCGTCGCCGTTTTAGTCTCAACCCCGATATTGCTTACTACCGTGCGCATACGATTGAAGTTGTTACTCGCCCACCGCTACCGGTACAGGTCGACGGTGACCCGATCGGTACCACGCCGCTACGGTTCACGGTTGTCCCTTCTGCATTACAGGCACTGCTACCGCCTGATTTGCCAGATGACCTGATCCAGCAACCGCCACCGGTTGCGCGCCGCTGGCCGCAGCGGTTGCTGCTCTGGTTGCGCCGACGGCTCGATCATTGATGAACCAACGCATAGCGCTATGAAACGACGGCTATCTATCATCTTTCTCTACTTCCTGATCGGGCTGATCTCAGCCTGTGCCACAACATCGGTTTCACGCACTCCGACTCCACCTGCATCCCTCCAGGGTGATACCGTTTCCGGTCGGATTCTCTTCTGCCGCGATGATGGCATCTGGCTATGGGAGGAACGCACTGCGCGCCGCTTGCTCAGTCCACCGGCGACACAACCAGCATTTAGCCCTTCCGGTGAACAGATTGCCTACGTGATCGTTCGTGATGGCGCCAGCGATCTGCTGATCGCCGATCAAACGGGAACTGTCTTGACGCAACTGACCCATCACGATCCAGCCATGCCGGTGGGAAGTCTTGATCGGGTGTACCGTGCAGTCTGGGCATTTTATCCGACGTGGCTACCTGATGGGAACGGCATTCTGGCAGCGGTACAGGCGGTAGCCCCGGTTGGTGATCCACCGGTTGATGCGCCTCTTGCCTTGTTCCGCTACGACATGACCGGTCAACGTCAAATAGTTTTCAGCGATTCTAATGCGCATCTAGGGCGGAGCATCGTTCTCCCCACCGGCGACCTGATCGCAGTACGCACACCGCTCGGTAGGGATGGCCAGCAACAACTGGTTCGGATCGTAAACGGCCAGGCCACACCGTTAGCCGGAGCACCAACCCCAGCTTATGATCCGACGATCAGTCCTGACGGGAACTGGTTGATTTTTGCCGTTGGTGTAAACGGTGGGAGCGATCTGTATGCGCTACCGGTTGGTGGGGGTGCAGCAGTACGATTGACCGATATTGGTACTGCTCGTGCACCGGTCTTTGCCCCTGATGGAAATACGCTGGCGTTCCTTGCGGTGCCTTCTGGTGGAAAGGGTTTTGACCTCTTCATTGCCGAGGTTAAAATAACTGCCGAGGCGCTCGCACTAGGAACACCTCGGCAACTCTCAACTGACTTTGCCATCAAAGCAGATGGCGGCTTGTCCTGGACAAAGTAAGTTTCTATCCGGCGAGCGACTCGACCGGTTGTGTCAGCAATGGTGTTGAAGACAGGGCTGGTCGTTGACCAAGAAGATAGGCAATCACATCGGCTGCCGTATAGCCTTGCTTCACATCGAAAATTGTGGGGAGGCGTAGCAAATCGTCACCACTCGTGAGTAGTGGCGGTTCGACCCCAATGTCGGTACGGGCCTGACCAACGCCAATGTTTGACATCAGCGCATTGCACAAGCAACGCCGCCCTTCGGTTTCAGCAATATCACCGCCCTTTTTCACAAATGTTGCAATCGGTTCGCTGGCACACCGATAGCCAATCGTTCCTTTGGGAGTGCGATACATTGTACGCAAATAGCCCAGATCGCAAATGCGCTGCCGTGGAACTCCCTGAGCCGGATCGGTATCCCAGCGCACCACCTTAAACGGATAGCCGGTTGGCGATGCGCGCGGGTCGGTAAAGACATCAACAGCACCGCGTGCCAGAGCTTCAAGCACCGAACGACGTAGCGGATCGGCCAACCCCGACTCGTTGCAGAAGGCGAAGAGCGTACCAACCTGAATCCCCATCGCACCTGCTGCACGTGCAGTTGCCAGTCCTTCTGGAGAAGCAGTGCCACCGGCCAGCCAGAAGGGTAAACCGAGCGCGGCAATCTTCGTCGGATCGACCATATCGCGTGGCCCGTACACCGGTTCGCCCCGTTCGTTAAGCCGTAATTCACCGCGTGGTGGGGCATTGTGGCCACCGGCAGTCGGCCCCTCAATAACTAGCCCGTCAACCCCAGCAATCTTACGGGCAAACATCGTGGCCAGAGTCACGCTTGCGACAATCGGCAAAAAGAGTGGTCGATGCAAGGAAGGCGGCGCACTCTCCCAGTGGGCAAGTGGATCGAAGGTGATGTAGGTTGGTGGTGAGCCTTCATCGCCCTCTATCTCAGCAGTCAGTTGCGCGGGTCGATGGGCAGCCAGAGCATCAAGAGCGGCTGGAATTTCCCGTGGGATCCCGGCTCCCATAATAATCACATCAACTCCAGCCAGCATCGCTCCGTACAGCAATGCCAGATTAGGAAGTTGTATCTTTGTCAATAAATTCATACCAATAGGCTGGTTGTGTCCCTCCTTCGCTAACCAGACCTCGACAAACGCGGCCAACATAGCAATTTGTTGCCGCTCTTTGCTCACCTTTAGGTTATACATCGGCAAGAGTTCGTAGGGTTCGTCAGGTGCCCGACCTGCCGGACGGAAATAAGTGGTCAGCACACGCTCGGCTACACCAGGTAGCGGAAAATGTGCCATCGCTCGCCGCATAGCGCCATCTGGATCGCCATCTTGCAAGCGACGGATCAGAATCGTGTCGATACCGGTACCAGAAACAACGCCAAGCTGCCCACAGGCTGCAACTGCCCGTGCCAGGCGCCAATCGGAAACGGCGGCGCCCATGCCACCTTGAATGATCATCGGCAAATCGCAGGCACGCATCGATCAAAACTCCTTACCTATTCAACAGTCAGACAAACCCTGCCAGATGTGTCTGAAGCATCCCTCCACTCTCTCCACATCGCTATTCCGGTAGAGAAAAAAGTTCAGGGGGTCGTATTTTCAGACACCTGTGCAGAGGTAGAACCCACGTCCTGGCAGTAGAAAACAGGTTAAAGAACCGGCTATCTCAGAAACCGAAACCTTGCTCTGTACTTCTTTCATCATACCGCAGAGTAGAGGTTGCCGCCAGATAAGAATTCGCTACCGGCAACATCAGCGCCGCTGGCGCAGACCATCTTCGCACACAACCAGATCAAGCTGGCGGTCGTGTGATTCACGCGGCAGCCGCGCCACTTCCTGCGCGGCGAAGGCGACACCGACAGCGATGGTGGGTGCAGTCGCCAGTAACCTGTCGTAGTACCCACCACCATAGCCCAGCCGATACAGGTCGCGATCAAACGCCAGCAAGGGGACGATAGTTACCGACCATTCACCGGGTTGGGCCGGAATCATTTTTCGCGGTTGCAGCGTGCCAAAACGTCCCCGTTCCCAAAAATCGCTTGCCAGACTCTCGATCCAGCTATGCGCAAGCTGTTGCTGTGATCCGATGACCGGTACCGCCACCGCTTTCCCGGCTTTCAGTGCAGCCGCAATGAGTGGTCGAGTGTCAACTTCTGAACGTATCGGGATATAACAGTGAATTGATCTGGCGGTGATAAACAAGGGTAACGCTTGTACCAGTTCACAAATGCGGGCACTACGCCACTCACGGTCAGATACGTTGTCCCTCTGCACGATCATCGCAGCACGCAAAGCGGCTTTTTGTGCAGTAATATCAGTCATGACCACCTGTTTCTCCACAAGCAATACTACGAGATCACAACGTATCGTAACACATGCTGGAGAAAACAGAAGAGCGGAGCACGGGGAGGGAAAGCGAAACGAGCGCAGAATCGAGAGCTTCCTGTTTCGATATTCTCTGTCCGGTACGGGGCCTGGCGTTACGCTGCGTTCATCGGTGACTCTAGTGCGGCTGGTTTAACAACCGTTATTATGCGGTCGCTGAAAAACTCTGGTTACTGTTTGATATTGACGTGCTGGTTTGCCCAGTTGTTTCAAGCGTGCTATCATACGTTGTATCAGGGTGCGTCTACGGTAAAAACGCCCTACAGAGACCACCAGCCGAGATGATTACCGGTAGAACGCTCTTCAGATTTTCTCTTCTGGTGAAATCGTCTGAGTCGCGAGAATGCAACGATAATGTCCAATGGTTAGTGCCCTCTTCCGGTATGGAACGAGGGCACTGATGTGATAAGAGGGAACACACTCATGCGAGAATTGGGGCTGACCCTGATCTATCGCTGTTTTATCATGTTGCGCTTTGTCGCCTGGCGTGTGCTTCGGCCCCGCGCTATTGGTGTTCGGGTTGTAGTGCGCCGTGGCGATGAGTTTCTATTGGTGCATCATCGGGGTGGGGCAGCTCCATGGGGGTTACCTGGCGGTGCAATTGATAGAGGAGAGGCGCCGGCTGATGCGGCCCGTCGTGAAGTGTTGGAGGAGAGTGGTTGCACGGTGACAATTACAGGTTTGCATGGGGTGTTTCACTACCTGGCGCATGGCCTGAGCGATTATATTATTGTGTTTACGGCGGTGGCCGATGGCTCAGCACTACCACCAGTTGGTGATCTTGAGATTTGTGATGCACGTTTCTTTCATCCCGATCAGTTGCCGGTGGGGGTTGAGGCCGGGAGTGTACGCCGTATTGCTGAGGTACGTCGTGGTGAGCATGGTTTATTTACGTCATGGTAAATAATGAGGTTTCTATGCCTTACACACCAATTCTGGCTACACTTGGTTACGTTTTGTCTTCTGATCGACAATCAGTGTTGATGGTACATCGTAATGCGCGCGCTGGCGATCAACATCTAGGGAAATATAATGGATTAGGTGGTAAACTCGAACGGAATGAAGAGGTCGTAGCCGGTATTCAACGTGAGTTGTATGAAGAGGCGGGTATTACGGCGCTCGAAATGACATTGCGTGGGACGATCAGTTGGCCGGGTTTTGGCAAAAATGGTGAAGATTGGTTCGCTTTTATCTTTTTGATCACCAGTTTTGCCGGAGAACCTCCGCCCCGAAATGAGGAAGGTACACTCGAATGGGTGCCGCTCCAGCGCGTAATGGATTTACCCCTCTGGCCTGGTGATCGGCTGTTTTTGCCGCTCGTCTTTGATAATGACCCTCGTCCGTTTCACGGTGTGATGCCTTACGCCAATGGTCAACCGGTAGATTGGCGGTACAGCCGGATCGGTGCTGTCTGATGCACCGTGGTATAATGCAGCTTACACGATCGTCCGTGCCATCGTCGCACGGCATATTGAACCCTGGCTAAGCCTATGCTTGACATCAAACTAATTCGTGAGCAACCCGATGAAGTGAAGCGCCGATTGGCTCGTTGTGGGGTCGATGGAGCCATCATCGATCAGGTATTGGCACTTGATGAGCAGCGCCGACGTTTCATTTACGAGGTTGAAACTCGTAAAGCTGAACGGAATACGGTCTCGAAGCAGATTGGCGCGATGAAAGATCCGGTCGAGCGGCAAGCAAAGATCGAGGAAATGCGGCGGTTGGGTGATGAGATTGCGGCGCTCGATCACCAATTGGCCGAATTGGAAGAGCGGCAACGCACGATCATGCTTGAAATTCGTAATTTGCCTCATCCTGACGTGCCCGATGGCGTGGATGAACGCGATAATGTGGTGGTGTATCAAGAGGGTGAAGCGCGTCAATTACCATTTCCCGCTCGTCCACATTGGGAGCTAGGGGAAGCGTTAGGTATTCTCGACTTTGAGCGAGGCGTGAAGCTGGCCGGTTCACGATTCTACGTCATGCGAGGGGCTGGTGCCCGTCTCCAGCGTGCCGTCATTCAGTGGTTGATCGATCTCCACCTGGAGCAGGGCTATCAAGAGGTCTATACGCCCTTTGTGGTCAAGGAGTCGGTGTTGTGGGCCTCTGGTCAGTTGCCAAAGTTTCGTGATAATCTCTATCGCGATGAAGAGTCGGGCCTGTGGTTGGTTCCAACGGCTGAAGTGCCACTTACCAGCCTGTACGCCGATGAGATTCTCGAAGCGAGTCAGTTGCCGATCTATCACGTCGCGTATACACCCTGTTTTCGCAAAGAACAGCTCAGTGCCGGACGTGATGTGCGTGGCATTAAACGTGGACATCAGTTTGATAAAGTTGAAATGTATATGTTTGTGACACCTGATCAGAGCTATCAGGCGCTCGAGAAGCTGCGTCGCGATGCCGAAGAGTGTGCCCGACGCTTAGGCTTGCCGTTCCGCACCAAGCTGCTCTGTACGGGTGATCTCGGTTTTGGTTCGGCAAAAACCTACGATATTGAAGTGTGGGCGCCGGGGGTTGGCGAATGGCTGGAGGTCAGTTCGTGCTCGAACGTTGAAGCATTTCAGGCCCGCCGTGCGAATCTTCGCTATCGCCCAGAACCCGGAGCGAAGCCAGAGTTTCTCCATACCTTGAACGGCTCAGGTTTAGGCTTACCCCGCACCATTATTGCGATTATGGAGAATTATCAGCAGGAAGACGGGAGTATTCTCATTCCTGAAGTGTTGCGCCCGTATATGGGCGGAATGGAACGGATTGGCCCGTGATCAGCGGGGTTGGGCTAGGTGTTCAGAGAGGAAATGACGCTTATGCCGGTGGTGATTCAGCTTACCAGTGCTACGCATGGTGGCACCACACCGAGTTGTGGGACGGGTGACCATAGCAGTTGCGGGCCAGATTGTGGTTGTGGTTGCCCCTATACCGGTATGGTTGAACGTGGTCGGGTAGAACCGGTCGCGCTGATTGAACAACGGTACCCAGGGCAGTGGCTGGCGCTGGTCATCCCTCCCGGTGAAGATGAAGAGCGTCCAGAGCGGGCGATGCTGGTCGCGTATAGTACCGATCCAGAAGAAGTATGGGATGCCGTAAGTCGGATTACCTTTAACCAGGTGGTGCATGTCTATTTCAATGGCCCACTAGCCGATTATCTGGCCTGGGCCGAAGCTGAAACGTCATGCTGACGGTAAATGATTATCTGGCTCAACCAGTGATAGATCCTGACGAGCGTATTCCCTATGGTGATCATAGCTGTCAGTTTGGTGATCTCTACCTTGCTCAGGCCACACAACCGACGCCAGTGGTAATGATGATCCATGGCGGTTGCTGGCAGGCTGCTTATGATCTCACCCCGCTGAGCGCGTGTTGTGTTGATCTACGGGCACGTGGGTACACCGTGTGGAGTCTTGAGTATCGTCGGCTCGGTAACGGTGGCGGTTGGCCGCATACGTTTCTGGACGTTGCTGCCGGTGTAGATCGGTTGCGCGATCTGGCGCAGCCCTATATGCTCGATCTGAACCGTGTCATTGTAGTCGGGCATTCGGCAGGTGGGCAGTTAGCCCTCTGGCTGGCCGCTCGCTCCAGGCTCCCTATCACCAGTCAGATCTATACACCGAACCCGTTGCCAATTCACGGTGTGGTGGCCCTGGCTGCCGTAGCCGATCTGGTTCAGGGTGTAACCAAAACGGCCTGTGGTTCTGCCTGTGCCGAACTTGTTGGCAACGACGAAGCACGTTATCAAGAGGCCTCACCCCGTGCACTCTTGCCACTCGGTGTACCGCATCGCCATCTGGTCGGTCACGAAGACCCTATCGTACCGGCAGCATACGTAGCTGATTTTGTCGCCACAGCCTGCCAGGTCGGTGATCCGGCGCACCTTGCTATTCTCCCTGCTTGTGGACACTTTGAGCTAACGACTCCCTCTAGTACGGCATGGCTTTCGGTGGTGGCTGCCATTGATGCTATACTGACTCAGAATCGGTCTTAAGGCGGATAGACGATTGTGACTAAGCTTGCTATACTTTTCACAGGTCGAGCGATGGAGCAACAGACATCGCCCGACGTGTATCCTCCCAATCCTCACTGTTGCTCCCCATAATCCCCCTACGGCCACCAGAAAGTGGCCGTTGCCACATCAGTACGGGTCATCGGGTAATGCCCGGTGACCCATACCGCTTTTTATGCGCTATAATAGAACTACTATCGACTGTTAGTTGGATTTGCATTATACTGAGTACAGTGATTAACGGTGTGAGGAGTTTTGTGTGTTAACCTCGGATGAGTTAACGCCAACCAGTAATACCTGTGCCCAACGTGAGCTAGAGTTGTTGCGTCGTGAACTGAATGACGCCCACGCTCTGATCCGGTCGTTGCGTCGCCAGTTGGAAAAAGCTCTGGCGGCTGCGCAGGAAGCTCAGCGTGCCCATGCCAAAATGGTTGAAACTCTTACCGAGACAATGCGCGAAAATACGATTCTTTGTCACGAACGGGATATGTGGCGTGCTCGCGCCCAACGCCTCGAAGCCTCACTCCACGAAGAACAGCGTTCCAAGGCGGTGATTGATATCAGTTCACTGGCTGGTCAGATCAGTGAAGACGAAGTAAATGCGATCCGCAAGGCAATGGCCCGCCTCCACCATCCTGATGTTGGCGGTGATCCAGAACGGATGAAAGCCTGGAATGCAGCCCTTGATCGCCTCTTCCGTCAGTAACGTGCGCGTTAGGAGACGGTGTGTTTTCCGGCCCGTTGCTCTTCGGTAGCAAAATTGCTTCAACAGGAAAGCAAGAACTGCTTTGCGCTGGTGGCTGTGACGCGAAAGTTTCGTCGTCTTTCAATTCTATCAATCAGGAGCGTGTAAAAGAGCACGGCACTGCCGTGCCCATACGATGGAAGTGGCTCAGATAGGCTCACAACGCACGATAAGTTTCTTTTGCTCATTCCTGTCTGGAGCATAGTCTTCGAGAATAGCTGTATGCCTGTTACTGATACAAGTTATCCCCAAGAGTCGGTCTGGATTCTTGGTGATCAGCTTAGTACCCGCCATCCCGGTCTCATCCCAGGGCGACGGGTTGTTTTGATCGAATCATTGGCCCGTCTCAATCAGCGTCGCTACCATCGGCGAAAGCTGGTGTTAATCGTCAGCGCGATGCGTCATTTCGCCGCCGAGCTGCGTGCGGCTGGTTATGAGGTTGATATACGTTCAGCAGCAGATTTTTTGCAAGGTCTGCGCGATCACGTTGCCCAATTCGGTGTACGCCATTTGGTTTGTATGGCGGCAGCCGAATACAACACCCGTCAATTTCAGCAGAATCTGGCTGCCGAATTGGGTATCGCCGTGACGATCCTCCCCAATACGCTCTTCCTGGTTGAACGCTATCCACCATCACGCTCACCGGCATTTATGGAGCCATTTTATCGGGCAATGCGTCGGCAAACTGGTTTACTGATTGAGCCAGACGGTGAGCCGACTGGTGGCGTCTGGAATCTTGATCGTGAGAATCGGCGTCGTTACGATGGTCGCCCGGTCCCCTCTCCATTGCGTTTTCCCGCCGATGAAATCACTCGACAGGTTATCGCTGATCTGGCTCATCGTTGCCCTGATGCAATCGGTTCAGCAGACACCTTTGATCTACCGGTGACACGGGCACAGGCATTGGCTGCGCTCGGAGATTTTATCGCGCATCGACTGGCAGACTTTGGCCCCTTCGAGGATGCCATGAGTGCCGACCACGACATCTTGTTTCACTCGCAGCTCTCGCCTGTGCTGAACATTGGGTTGCTCGATCCCTTGGAAACAGCATCTGCGGCGGTGAACGCTTATCACAGGGGTCTGGCCCCGCTATCTTCGGTCGAGGGTTTTGTGCGCCAGATTATTGGCTGGCGTGAATATATCTACTACCGCTATTGGGAATTGATGCCGGCATTGTTGGCGGCCAATGCCTGGCAGGCCGAGCGTCCGTTACCAACGTGGTACTGGACTGGTGAGACGCGCATGCGTTGCATGAGCTGCGTTATTCGTCGGGTCTTACGAAATGGCTACTGTCACCATATTGAGCGGTTAATGATCTTGTGCAATTTTGCGCTTCTGGCAGGCATCCAACCGCGTGCGGTGAACGACTGGTTTCTCGAGAGCTATGTCGATGCTTACGAATGGGTGGTAACCCCCAATGTGATCGGGATGGGCTTACATGCCGACGGTGGACGGACTGCAACGAAGCCGTACCTTGCCAGTGCAGCCTATATCGACAAAATGAGCGATTACTGTCGCGGATGTTTTTACGACCGAAAAGCACGGGTTGGGCCACGTGCTTGCCCATTCAACACACTCTACTGGCATTTTCTTATCGTACACGAAACGACACTGCGGGCTAATCCACGACTGGGGCCAGCAGTGCTGGGTTTGCAACGCTTGACACCCACAGAACGTCAGGAAATTGTCCGCCAGGCGCAGGAGCTTTTGCAGCGACTAGACACATTGTGATCGTTGAGCACCTATCCGCATCACCGTCTCACGGTACAACCGGGATATACGGGTACTGCGCCGCCGTGCCCCAATCGATCTTTTTCTGCTTCTCATCACGGGATTTTTACTTCCAGATTGACAAAGAAGAACGTTGAAAAACCGTGAATTATCCATTTGCAGGCCAGGACACCTGTTGCACGGTGCAGTATAATAGACATGAAGCCATCGATCTGGTTGTCTTTCAGGTATCATCTCAGGTCTTGAAGGTGGCAAACGAACAGTGCTATAATCCAATTAATGATGAAACGATTGCATATTCAGTCGAAGGAGACATCTATTAACAACTTGCGAACTCACGACGGAAAACGTCTGTATCCTACGGCAGTACCACGCCGACGTGCGCTGCTGGTAGGCGCAGAGATTGCCAGCCTACGCAGCCCATGGCCGGTCGAAGACTCGCTTGACGAGCTAGCATTGCTCGCCAAAACGGCAGATCTTGAGGTGGTAGGTCGCATCTTTCAGCGCCTGTCAGAGCCACAACCAAAGTTCTTTATTGGCCCCGGTAAGGTGAAAGAGGTCGCGGCATTGTGTGAGCAAACGCAAGCCGACCTTATTGTGTTCGATGAGGAACTGAGTCCAGCGCAGACGCGCAATCTCGAAGAGGAGCTACAGACTCAGGTCATTGATCGGACAGGTCTGATCCTCGACATTTTTGCGCGCCACGCACGTACTCACGAGGGAAGGCTCCAGGTTGAACTGGCGCAGTACCAGTACCTGCTGCCTCGTTTGCGCCGTCAATGGACACACCTCGAACGACAGGCCGGTACGGGTGGGACGGCTGCCGGTGGCGTGGTAGGCTTGCGTGGACCTGGTGAGACGCAGCTTGAAATTGACCGTCGGTTGATCGAGCGCCGCATTGCATGGCTGAAAGAACAACTGGCCGACGTTCACCGACACCGCGAGCTGTACCGTCAGCGCCGACGGCAGGCTGGTATGCCGGTGATCGCGCTTGTCGGTTATACCAATGCCGGTAAGAGCACGTTGCTCAATGCGATGACCGGCGCTGACGTGCTTGCCGAAGATAAGCTGTTTGCAACCCTTGATCCGACGACACGGCAGGTACTGTTGCCCGGTAACATCATCGCACTTATGACCGATACAGTCGGTTTTATTCAGAAATTGCCACCACAGCTTATCGCTGCGTTTCGGGCAACCCTGGAAGAGATTGAGGAAGCTGATGTACTGCTGCATGTCGTCGATGTTACCCATCGTAATGCACAAGAGCACGCGCAAACGGTCGAGCAAACGCTGCGCGAGTTAGGTGTTGCCGATAAGCCGACTCTGACCGTCCTCAATAAGATTGACCTGCTCGAAGGGGCAACCGCTGAGGATGTCGGTCAGATCGCGGCCGAAATGGGGTTGCCTAAAGATATTGTCGCAGTTTCGGCGGCACGAGGATGGGGATTGCAGACGTTAGGTGAACGAATCGTGGAAACGCTGGCCCGGCATATGGTGCGGGTCGATGCATATATTCCATATCAGCGGAACGATCTGGTTGCACTCTGGCGGCAGCGCGGGGTGATTGAGGTTGAGGAGTTTGGGAGTGAGGGCGCTCATATTGTTGGGCGATTACCTCCGGCACTGGCACCGCAATTTGCTCGCTTTGAGCGAGTGTAACTCGGTTGTCAGCAGTAATAGAATGGGGGCATCGGTGGCAGGGGCGGGTTCGCAACACCTGCCCCGCCTAGTTTCGTGAGCGAAATTTGTGAGCGCTAGCTGCGTGTCTGAACATCCCTCTTCAATGGTACCTGCTTCATCACTCTCTTTCTATCAGGATGGCAGGAGTTCCCTTATGCTCCGTTATCTTCGTCTGCTTGCTCTTTTTGTTCACAATAGTTTGCAGATTGCCCTTGAGTATCGGGTCAACTTCGTGACTGCGCTCGTTCAGAGCATTGTCTGGCTCCTTTGGGGTGTGCTTGGAATCCTGGTCTTCTTTCAATTTACCGGTACCCTCGGTGGTTGGACCTTCCCGCAGGCACTGTTAGTTGTGGGTTTGTTCCGCATCTTTGAAGGGTTGCTTGACGGTATCATGCGGCCAAACATTACCAGAATTGTTGAGCACATCCAGAAAGGAACGCTCGATTTTGTACTGGTCAAGCCGGTTGACAGCCAGTTCATGGCTTCGTTACGCCAGATCAATCTGTTTGTATTTCCTGATATTCTGGTCGGGTTTGGTCTGATCGGCTATGGTCTTTGGGTAGGGCAGTTCTGGCCAACACCGCTTCAGATCATCGCCTTTCTCTTCTTGCTCATCTGTGGGATCGTGATAGCGTATGCGGTCTGGATGTTGCTGGTGACAAGCGCATTCTGGTTGGTACAGGTTGAGAACATCACAGAATTACTCACCATTATTTATGAAACCGGTCGTTTCCCGGTTACGGCCTACAACTGGTGGATTCGTCTAGTGTTGACCTTTATCATTCCCATCGCCTTTCTGACCACGTTTCCGGCTGCTGCACTCATTGGGTTGCTCGATCCATTGTATCTGCTATTAGCGCCAATGATGGCCGGTCTGCTCTTGCTAGCTGCTCGCGCCTTTTGGCGCGTTGGTTTGCGTTCGTATACCAGCGCTTCATCATAGGCTGACAACGATGAGCCAGTCTCCGAATACGACATTGTTTTTCCGGTTAATCGGCTACCGCTAAACCCAACGCCTCGCGGGCCGCGCCTGCGACGAACAGTGAACCGGTAACGCAAATCAGATCATCTGCTGTTGCCAGCTCCTGGGCTTTGGCTAATGCCTCAGCCACAACTGGAACAATCTGGATCGGTGCCGAGGCAAACGGCGCCACCTCAGCAGCAATGCGGTCAAGGTCCATTGCTTTAGGATGACTTGATCGCGTAATGATCACGTGTGATGCATGGGGGACCAATGCAGCCGCGATGGCGGTAATGTCTTTGTCGCGGGAAGTACCAAGCACCAGAATAAATCGGCGGTGTGGCAGTTCTTCGGTAATTGCCTGCCACAGCTTCTGCGCCGAATCGCCGTTGTGCGCGCCATCGATGAGAATCCGTGGTGGCCCTGCGATCAACTCGAAGCGTCCAGGCCACCAGGCTTCAGCCAGGCCGCGCCGTATTGCCTGATCATCAATCGCCAGCCCCTGCTGCCGTAGCAGCAGCGCAGTGCCCATCGCCAGCCGCGCATTCTCGCGTTGGAACGAGCCTCGTAAACGACCAGGTTGGGGTGCTGCGGGGTAAGCCAGTGGTTGACCAGTCGCGATCCAGGGTTCAACAGCATGCTCGGCAGCCAACCAGAGCGGCGCATTCACCGTCTGTGCTTCAGCAGCAAACACTGCGGCTGCATCAGGGTGTTGTGGTACGGTGATTGCCGGTACTCCTCTGCGCATAATACCGGCCTTGTTGAACGCAATATCGTGCAGAGTTGGTCCCAGAATAGCCACATGGTCGAAGCTAATTGACGAGATGACCGATACAAGTGGGGTAATGGTGGCAGCAGCGTCGTAACGACCACCTAACCCCACTTCAACCACTGCCAGATCAACCCGTGCTGCCGCAAAATGGCGCATCGCGATCACAAAGCCAACGTCGAAGGTGCTGGGCCGTCCATACGTAGTGGCATCAAACGCCTCTACAACCGGTCGAACTTCATTGACCAGATCGATCAGCGTTGCCTGAGAGATTGGCTCGCGGTCAATCTGGATTCGTTCGCGGTATGAACTGAGATGGGGTGAAGTCCATAGACCAACCCGCAAGCCAGCAGCGCGAGCCATTGCTTCGATCAAGGCGCAGGTGCTACCTTTCCCCTTTGTACCGGCTACGACGACGGCGGCCAGATGTTGGTGGGGATTACCGGCATCGGCCAGCAATGCCGTGATCCGCGCCAGGGCACGAGCTGCAATAGCCGGATCGGGTGATCCCTGGCGGGTAGGATCGATAAAGCTGTAGATGTAATCGAGTGCTGCCTGATATGACTGAATCTGCATAGCTGAAACTTCCGCCGTGTGCTGTTCTAAAGCGGACTAATCCGCCTCTTGCGTGTATTGGCTTATCATACCATTGATAGGGCTTTCAAAGTTTCCGGTTTTCGGTTGGGCGAGATACTCCTTTCTCGCCCGCCGTGGGAGTGGAAAGAGGCTGGGGAGAAGGTGAAGAGGACCAGGCGCACAGTGCAGCACAGGCACCGTATGTACGAGCAGATTGACGAACCGTATGAGATCGTCTATACTCAACGACACGAACGGATGAGCGAAGGGGTGAATATGAGCCTGAATCTCGCTGCATTGAGTGAACAGATTCGCACCATGAGCCAGCAAGTGGTGCTTACCGTTCGTCAACGCGATGAGCAGCTTGCGCAGCTTCGCCAACGTTATCTGGATGAAACCGGTCGTGAGCAATATTGGGCAAAAGCTGTTGAGTTAAGTAAAGATTCTGCGCACTGGCTGTTGGCCGAGCCGATTGAACCGCTAAATACTGTTCGCGATCTTGGTGATATACCTACCGACTATGCAGTTGTCGCGACCGATGGCTCGCATATTGATGTTGATCGACACGGTGAGGTCAATTGCTATCTGATCAACATCGGTCAAGTCTACATCCGGTATGGTGATCAGCCGGAAGCGTACCTCGAATCGTCACCCCAGCTCTATTTCACGGAAGCGGATCTGTACATTGCCAATGAGACACAGCGCATCCCGATTGAGGGGGCTTTGCTAAGTGTACGGCGTGACATCGAGGAAGGGGTTGCCCTGGGTCGTTTAGCCGGACAATACCTTGCTCGGCTTACTATTCCCCGGCTGGCATTGCAAGATGGTACCCTGATCCGTTGGGCACTGGCAAATGCCGAACCGCCGATCCGTGATCACTATTTGCGCCAATATCTTACCTATCTGGAGCAGATGCAGCAGTACGGAATCCCGGTGGCTTCGTACATCAGTCGGACTCGTTCGCCGGAAGTGATGGGATTACTACGCTTAATGTTGTGTCCTGATGTACGAGTTGATGACCGGCGCGGTGCGAACTGTATGCAGTGTAGCGATGCCAAGCGTGGTAAAATCCCATCGTGTATGATCTGTCAAAATCTGATCGATGCCGATCTCTTTGCACCATGGTTACAAGAAGGTCAGCGTGGCCCTCTATTTCGCTCGTTCAGTCGGATCAGCATTGAAGGGTATGAACATCACCAGATTCACTTTTTCTTTCTCCGTATTGGCCGTGAACTGGCACGGGTCGAGATGCCGGCGTGGGTAGCGACGAACCCGCAGTTGGTTGACCACGTTCACGCACTAGTGTATGATCAGGCGGCACGTGGGCAGGGCTATCCGGTGGCATTGCAACGGGCGCACGAACAGGCGGTGATTCGGAGTCCGGAACGGCGTGTCTTTGAACAAATGGTTACTGGTGCATTGCGTCAGGCCGAATTATCTCCTGGTTTCTCGGCAAAACGTGAGAGTAAACAGTTCGTGCAAGGGTAGCGTATGACCTCAGGAGCGCAGAACGGTCGGATAGGCGAGGTGCTCGAATCTTCGACGACCCATTTCGTCGCTGCTTCGTATAAGGTGCTCGAATCACCACCATTTGGCGCGTTGGTACGGGCAACAACAACCGATCAGTCGTTAGTAGTCTACGGTCTGGTGTACAATATCCACACCGGCAGCCGTGAACCAGGTGGACGGGCAGTGGTGCGTGGTCGAACGTACACTGGGCGGCTGCTCTACGATGACGAGATTTATCGTGCGCATCCCGATCTTGGTGAGGTGCTCCAGACGGAATTTGCTGCGTTGACGGTTGGTTATCGGCACAATGGTCGCTTGATGCAGCGGTTGCCTCCACAACCACCGCCGGTACATTATTCGGTCTATGCCTGTAGCGACGAAGAATTGGTTGCATTTGGTGAACACCTGGATTTTCTGCGCACCCTCTTGCTGGCATCTGGGTTGCCAACCGATGAGTTGCTTACGGCAACGGTACGAACGATCGCGATGGCGCGACGTGATGGTCCAACCTATCTGGTACGTGTGGGGCGCGAGCTGGCCCGTCTGTTGAAAGATGATTATGACCGGTTGACGGCCCTGCTCTCCCGGCTCCGTCCCTGATGATGTTGAGAGCATGAGCATGTATCTACCGGCAGTAGCTTGCTGTTCATCACTTGAGCGGTCTCTGCTGCTCTTCTCAGAGACGATAAAATATGTGGTATCAGGTGCAGAGTTCCTGTAAGATTCGATGGTAATCTTGTTGCACAACGGCTGAGATGAATTGCCTGCTGTGCCGAAGACTGGAGAGCGTGCATGCTCCTTCTTGACGCTGCGTTTCAGGTTAACGCTAATCCGCTACCCAGTGCTGCTGTTGTAGCGCGGAGTGCTGAAGACATCGGCTTTGCCGCGTTATGGGCGCCAGAGACAGCCCATAACCCGTTTCTGGCTTTAACCATTGCTGCCGAGCATACGCATCATCTAACCATCGGCACAGCGGTAGCCATTGCATTTCCGCGTAGCCCAATGGTCACTGCCCAGATTGCGTGGGATTTGGCCGGTTTCAGTGGTGGACGTTTTATCCTGGGGCTGGGTACTCAGGTGAAGGCGCATATCGAGCGTCGGTTTAGTAGTGTGTGGGACTCACCGGTCGGACGACTCCGTGATTATATCGGCGCTTTACGGGCCATCTGGCGCTGCTGGCAGACCGGCGAGAAACTCGATTACCGTGGTCAATATTACCAGCATACCTTAATGACACCGTTCTTCAGCCCTGGTCCTATCGCGCACCCTGAGATTCCGATCTATATTGCCGGTGTCAATACCGGTCTTGCCCATTTGGCCGGTGAGGTTTGCGATGGTTTTCATGCTCACCCGCTGAGTAGTGCCCGCTACTTGCGGGAAGTGCTGCGACCGCACATTGCTGCTGGTGCCGCAGCAGCCGGTAGAGAACCATCAGCCTGTGTGATTGCCGGTAGTGCATTGGTCATTACCGGTCACGACACAAAAGAACGTGAACGAATGCGTGCATTCGTCCGGCAACAAATTGCGTTCTACGCTTCCACGCCAACCTATCGCGCTGTGCTGGACTGCCATGGTTGGGGCGAATTGGGTGAAGAGTTGTCACGGTTAGCCGCTCAGCAGCGTTGGGCCGAGATGAGCAGCCTGGTCGATGACACGATGGTAGCAACGTTTGCCGTGGAAGCCGATCCTGCCGATCTGCCGGCAGCGTTGTGTGAACGCTATGAGGGATTGTTGGATCGCGTAGCCCTGTATATGCCATTCATTCCGGGTGAGCGTGATGCGTTCTGGCGTCATCTCACTACTGCGCTTAATGGGCAGTAAGCGATGCCTGGTGTCTTCTCACAGCTTGACTTGACGCCAAACCGGTTGACGTTAGCGCGAGATGCACGGGCGGCACAGGGTGATTTGATCGATCTGACCAGCAGTAATCCGACAACGCAAGGTTTGATCTTTCCTGCCGATATTCTGGCCGCCGCCGCCACGTCCTATTGGTCTGCGCGCCGCTATCATCCTGATCCGCATGGTGATCTGGCAGCACGCACAGCAGTGGTTGAGTATTACGCACGTCGTTCGCCGCCGCTCGTGCTTCAGCCTGACGACGTATTTCTGACGGCCAGTACGAGTGAAGCTTATAGTTTGCTTTTCGCTCTGCTGGCCGATCCCGGTGATAATCTGCTTGTGCCAAACGTTTCCTACCCGCTCTTTGAATACCTCGCTGCACTGCGTAATCTTGAACTACGTTTTTACCAGCTTGATGAAGAACGAAACTGGCGGATTAATGCCCGGTCGCTACGCCGTGCAGTCGATGAACGCACACGGGCGATTATCATTGTCTCGCCGCATAATCCTACCGGAGCAATTGTAGATGCTCCACTGGCAACCCTTGATTTATTGGGTATACCGGTCATCTGTGATGAGGTGTTTGCCCCGTTTACGTATGCGGTATCGGACACACCGCCGTTGGCTGCTCTGCATCCTGATCTGCCGCTGTTTACCTTGAACGGTATCTCAAAACTCTTTGCTTTACCTGATCTCAAATTGGGCTGGATCGTTCTCAACCGACCGGCACGAGTCTTTGCCCCACGTCTTGAATTGTTGAACGATACTTTGTTAGGCGCTAATGCCTTAAGTCAGCATCTCTTACCAACCTTGTTTGCGCAGGGTGAAACCTTTGTGCGTATGATGGTTGATCGAGTACGGGCCAATCTGACCCTGGCTCTGCAACGATTTGCCGATCATCCACGCATTCATGCTCGACCACCCGCCGGTGGGTATTATCTCTTTCCGGCTATTGATGGGTGGGCTGATGAAGAGCGACTGGTGCTCTATCTCCTCGAACGGGGCGTGTTTGTGCATCCAGGCTACTTCTATGGCGAGGTTCCCGGTTGTCATATTATGCTATCGGCACTGACTGAACCGACAACCTTTGCCGTCGGTGTCGAACGTCTCTATGCGGCACTGATTTAGAGTTGTTCATGTCACGACAAGCGCATTAGTGTTGTCTTTTTTACTATCCCACTTCATTTTACACCTGGCAGTAGGAGAACTTCGTTTGTAGCTCATTCTATCGGTCAGACTATTGCAGAGGGTTGTATCGTCGTGTATAATTCTTGCAATTGGCTTGCCGGTACAGGCTTCAGAAACAGCAAAGCAATGACCACTTTTCCGCAGCACCGTGCTTCAAGTCGACGGTCGTCACCGACACCGGTACCACCTACCGGCGATCACGAATTGCTGCAACAATTACTTCTACACGATCTCCCAGCCCGACGCGATCCACTCCGTCCGATACAGCTGCGCTCGCACGCCGCGTATCGCCGAGATGCACTGCAAGGTTTTCTAGTGCGTACCTGGGTTGATCGCGTCTTGTTCATCGCCGAGCTAACCCTCTTCGGCGCAATGATCATCGTTTTTGCCTACTGGCTGATCGATGGCTACGGACGTGATTGGTGGCGGGCATGGTGGGGGTCTGCCTCACCATCGGGTATGGTTGTCACCACACCGGTCGTTATACCGACACCGGTTTCACCGCCAGCAGCAGCTCCGCATCTCCCGGCATTGCCCTTTACCGCACCCGAATTGGTGGTTGAGCCAGCCGATTATCTTGCGCCGCAAACGCATATTCAACCTCTCCCCAAAACAGATCCGCGACCGCAACGGCTACGTATTCCGGCTATTCAACTCGATACACCAGTGTATGAGGTTTTTGTCGTAGATGGTGCCTGGCAGGTCGCAGAATATGCTGCTGGCTACCATCATGGCACAGCTCTGCCTGGTCATACCGGCAATACCGTGTTGTCCGGTCATGCCGGATTACGTGGCGCGGTATTTCGTGATCTTCCAGCACTCAAGATCGGTGATGAGATATTTCTAGAGACGGGTGGCTGGTCATATCGCTATCGTGTGCGCGACATGCGCAATGTCTGGCCTACACAGGTTGAAGTGATGGATCCGACACCAACGCCTGTGCTTACGCTGATTACCTGTACCAACTGGGATACGCAGCGCCTGATCGTCATCGCCGATCTGATCGATTCGCGTCCGCGCAGTTGAGGCGAGGAGTCTGTATGCCGCCAAAATCTTCACCTTCAGCTCAGTTTCCTTCCGGTCGAGGCCGTGGGCCAGCACCCTGGACGATCTGGGAGCTGATGGCGATTGCAGTAAGTATTTTGATGATTGTTGTTCCACTCGTTGTAGAAGGACTGAACTGGATTCAACCGCCAATTGCGCCTGCGCAGGGGTTGATGGAAGCTACTGGGCCAACGATTGAGCTAGAACAGCGTCCGCCCACATTTACACCGGCACCGACAAATACGCCGACATCTGGGACAGCGACCCCAGTTACGCCGACACCGGTCACACCGACGGCTGATACGCCGACGCCGGTCACACCGACGGCTGATACGCCGACGCCAGTTACACCGACACCGGTCACACCGACGGCTGTCACCCCTACACCGGTTACAACAACGCCGATTCCAACGTTTACTCCCTCGCCGACACCGGGCGCGACTCGGGTTACGAAAGTTGCCTCACTCACAACGGTGAGTATTGGTCAAGAATTCAGCTATAGTCTGTCGGTTACAACCCAGAGTGATACTCCAATCACCCTCACCTTGCGCGATGTACTGGATTCTAATCTGGAGCTTTTGAGTGCTTCGGCGTTTGGTGGTAGCTGTTCTACCGGTCAAACAGTTGTCTGTACGCTAACTGTAAGCAGGTTTAATCCCGCTTCGGTAACTCTGCAAGTGCGGGTGCGACCGTCTGCTAGCGAAGGATCCAATATTCCTAATCAGGCTGTGCTGGAACAGGGGAGCCAGCAAGTTGGAGTCTCCAATGTGGTTGTAGTGCGGGTTTTGGGGAGTGTTCCTCCTACCGCGCAGATTACGAATACTCCGACCCAGGTTGAAACTGATACTCCAACCCCGGTCACACCAATAGTAGTGACGGTAACACCTATAACGACCGTTACGCCAGTAGCAACTAATACTCCGGTTGCTTCACCTGTACCACCTACACCACGACCAACATCGCCGCCTCAACCGCGCCCACCTGAACCGCCACCGCCTCCGACTGAGCCGCCACCAGCTCCAACCGAATCACCGGTCATCTTACCAACGGAGCCACCGCCGCCAACGCTGGTGGTGACAGTTGCGCCTCGGCCAACAGCGACACCACGACCTCGACCTCCAGCGTCACCGACTAGAACTCCGACGCCGGAGGCTTCGCCGACTCCAACCGAGCCACCAGCACCGGCTGTCTTCGGGGAGAGTGATCTGCTCTTGCGGCTGACAAGTGATTGGGGGAGCGCCTATGCCGATCAAGACATTGTCTTTACCATCGTGCTGGGAAATACTCATCCGGCTCAGACAGTAAGTGCCGTGAATGTACGTAGTGTGATGCCTTCTAACCTGCGTATTCTGAGTGCAAGTGCGAGTCGTGGTTCCGATCCGACCATCAATGGCCAGACGGTTACCTACGTCGCGCCCGATCTGGCGCCTGGTGAGCGGATTGAAATCAATATTGCGACCCGCATCCGTCCGAATGTGGCAACCGGTACCTTGCTGGTGGTGCAGGCCCAGGCGACCTATCGGGAGCTGAGTCGACCAGTTTTCTCGAACATCAGTACGGTGCTGGTGGTGGGAGATCAGCAGCCAGCGACTGCGACCGCAACCCTTGCACCGGTCGTCAGTCCAACCTTCACGACGACGGCTGTGCCTGTCACGTCTACACTGACTCCTTCACCTGTTGCTACTGCTACGGCAACGTCCTCTGTGGTGTTGGGTAGTGGTTCTTCAGCGACCGCTACCGCTACGCCATCAGCAACTGTGGTGGTGGTAGGTGGTCAGACCGGTGGAACAGCACCGTTACCAAACACGAGTGCCGGAATTCCATTCCTTGGTGTGCTGCTGCTTGGCGCAACCTTGCTAACGCGCACGATCCGTCTGCATCGTGCCCGCGAGCGAATCTGATAGCGACGGCTGCGTTTGTACCGTACCATTTGCCCCTCTTCCCTCTTACTTTGGGTTGAGGGGCGAAGGTGAAGGTTTGAGGAACAATACGTTACCGCTCGAACTGCTCCAGGTTAGACATTTATTCACGAGGCCGACGCTCAACCACGATCCGAACCTGAACATCACCGGCAAGGTATTGCAGCGTCGTGCTGACCAGCGAGATGACCAGTCCACCAAAGAAAGCCGGCCAGAACCCATTCACCACGAACGCAATCCCCAATTGATCGGCCAGCGCAGAAGTCAAGCCCAGTAGCAGGGCATTGATAATCAGCCCAAACAGACCGAGTGTCAAGATGACCAGCGGACAGGTGAGCAGGTAGAGTAATGGGCGCAACAAGGCATTGAGAAAGCCAAAGAGGAGAGCAACGATCCCAATTTGCCACCCCGGCCCGCTGAACTCTATGCCCGGCACAATCCAGACCGCAGCAAAGATTGCGAGTGAGTAGATTAGCCAGCGTAAGAACAGACGGCTAAGCTCGTGCCGTACTCGAGTTGAAGGTGAAGGAGTTGAAGACATTGACTACTCCTTAAACATGACCGCGGATGCCCCGACGACTCGCTCTTCTTTGGTGAGTATGATACTATACGACGCGGGATCGCTTGAGCGAGCGACTGTCACTATGATTGACGAACAAACAATGACAAAAGTTGACCAGAGTGCATTATTTGCCCGCGTTGAACAGAGTGCGCGGGCAGATGGGAAAGAAGCCTATTTTCGATTACACCGCTACCGTTTCGCGGCAATGCTGCAAGCGATGGGGCCAGCCAATGGTGCTCGCGTCCTTGAAGTTGGCGTCACGCCGGGTCAATTTACCGAACTCCTCGTCGGCGCCGGTTTTCAGGTCAGCGGAGCTGATCTTGATCCATTCACCCGCAAAGCCCTCTGGGATCGATTGGGGGTAGAGGTACGCCAGGTACATCTCGAACGTGAGCCACTGCCTTACCCCGATGCTAGCTTTGATTGGGTCGTCTTCTCAGAGGTGATCGAGCACATGGTCTATTCACCATTGCCGATCTTGCGCGAGTTTTATCGTGTGTTGCGTCCAGGCGGTCGGTTGCTCGTGACCACACCGAATGAACTCTATTTGAAAAGTCGAGCGCGTGCCATCCTCCGGATGCTGCTCTGGCAGAGCCTGAGTACACCTGAAGAGTTTCGTCACCAGATGTTGCTAGAAGGCGAGGCGCGCTACACAACCCACAGTCGTACCTATACAATGGCCGAATTGACCTGGCTGATCGAACGGGCAGGGTTTCGGATCCTGACCAAACGATTCGAGGCGCCATGGGAACGAGTGGGTCTTGAAGCAGGTCGGCTGTTGCGGACACCTCATCGGGTGTTAGCAAAAGCACTCTTTTTTGCCTTGACGATGGCTATTCCGCCAACACGCTCGATGCTACTGGTTGTTGGTCAGAAAAATCAGGAAATGTGACGAAACACAACTCCTTGACTACACGAAACAGGACCTATTCATGCTTCGTCGTTCCAACGTTCGCCAATCGAAGCAACGATTTAACGCTAGTGTCAACATTCTTATGAAGGTTGTCAGTTGGATCCTGCGTTTGCTATTGCGATTGGCGGTCGCGATCACCTTGTTACTTCTACTGCGCTGGATTGTCTTGCGCATCCGTCGCGTACAAATTCGACCCACGCCATATACGACCCCTCCGATAGGTCCTGAGTCAATCGATGTCCGTCGACGTCGCATTGTTATCAGCGATTTGCATCTGGGTGCTGGCGATCGTAAAGACGATTTTTGCGACGATGAAGCGTTGATCGCGTTTCTCGATCACTATGTCAGTCGTGAACCGACCGAATTAATCCTAGCCGGTGACACCTTTGAATTTTTGCAGGTCAGTTTGCCCGATGTCGCCGATGATGAATGGACACCGCGTGCAGCAGCGCGTCGCTTACAGGCTATCATCGCCGCTCATGCTGGCGTAATCGACGCATTACGCCGCTTTGTGCAGCAGGAAGGTAACCAGTTAACCATCCTGATCGGCAATCACGATTTTGAACTGCACTATCCAACGGCGAAAGCGGTCTTACGTGAGGCACTTAATCTTGCAACTGACGATCATCGCTTGCGTTTTGGCATCAGCTATCACGGTGGCGGCGTGTATATCGTCCATGGCAACCAATTTGATCGGTGGAATCGCTTCATCAACTTTGCCAGTATCAGTGAGCCGTTTGAAGTGGTGCGTGGGACGCAGCTTGTCAAAGAGGTGATCAACGAACTCGAAGAGGATCGCTTTCCACTAGCGCCGCTGATCGACAACATTAAGCCGTCTTCGGCTTTCTTTTGGTACTTGATGAGCTTACAACGATTGCGTGACCCGGATGCACGTCGTTTTGTTACCCGTGGTATTGTTGGCTTCTTGCAAGTAACTGCGTGGGCGCCACCTCATCATCTCTCCAGTGAACCAGATGAATGGCTCAGGAACTCACCACTGAAGGTACTTTGGCAACCGATTGCAACGTTTCGTCGCCAGCGTGTTGCCCGACATCAGGCAATTGCCCGTCAATTTGGTGCTGTGGCTGAAGCCGTCGATAATCTACCAGAAGTTGTTGACCAGGTACGCGATGAAGCACGTCGCCAGGCCAGTCGTGAAGTGTCAGCATTCAACGATGAAATAGCACGGGAGATGGCTCTGCTGGCCCAGCAACCATCGTACCGTGCCGATCGACTTTTTGTCTGTGGGCATACGCATCTGGCGCACGTTATTAAGCTCGATCACAACCGTGTATATATTAATACCGGTACCTGGACTGATATTGTTTTCGATGTCGAAACAATGCGTCGTCCAACCCAACGCTATCCGTTCCTGGAAATTATCAACGACGCCGACGGTATCCCGCATGGTCAATTGCTGGTCTGGTATGGGCCTGACCAACCACCACGAGTGTGGGTTGAAGAAGAACCTTCGCGGCAACGTAAACAAAGTCGTGTACAATAAGGGCAAGTGTGCAAGCGTTCTACCATCGTCGCGAAAAAGGTTAGCAAAAGGAGGAACAAGCTATGAAAAAGGTGCTGCGCATCCTCGGCATTGCAGCAGTGATCGGGTTAGCAATTGCCATCTTCCGAGCTGTTCGTCAGTATCAGGAAGATAGTGTTTTCGACCTCACACCGGCCACTAACAGCAATACCAATACCAGTGGGCAACGTGGCAGCATTAGCCCAGAGCTACTCAGTATGCTGGCCGATCCTGGTGATAAGGGGCCAGTCGAGTTGATGGTTGATGCCAACGGCAAGGAGTGGTTGGTCAACCGGCGGAATGGGTATCGCTATCCGATTGAAGATGGCATCCCGATCATGCTGCTTGAAGAGGGTGAGAAGAACAAAGACGAGAGTCTGATCCAGAAGTAAGCCCGGCTCGACGAGATACTGACAGGTTGAGATACGCATTGGGTGGGAGTGTAAGGGGGTGCGTTTTCAACGCGCCCTGGCTAGAAAGTTGAACCATGCACGAGGTTGCTTCACGACCGGGGCGTTTTGGCCCTTACGGTGGGCGGTACGTTCCTGAAACACTGATGCCGGCAGTTAGTGCGCTTGAAGCGGCGTATGAAGAGGCAAAGGCCGATCTAAACTTTTGGGCCGAATTGACGAATCTGCACCGCACGTACACCGGTCGTCCAACACCACTAAGCTTTGCCGCTCGCCTGACTGCGCATTGCGGTGGTGCACAGATTTATCTCAAACGCGAAGACCTGGCCCATACCGGCGCCCACAAGATCAATAATGCCCTCGGTCAGGGGTTATTGGCGAAACGGATGGGAAAACGGCGCGTCATCGCCGAGACCGGGGCCGGTCAGCATGGCGTTGCCACTGCGACCGTCTGTGCTCTGCTAGGGCTTGAGTGTGTCGTCTATATGGGTGTAGACGACATGGCCCGCCAACGACCAAATGTCTTTCGTATGCGTCTGCTAGGTGCAGAAGTACGAGGCGTCAGTAGCGGTTCACGCACGCTCAAAGATGCGATTAACGAAGCTATGCGCGACTGGGTTACCAATCCCGATAGCTACTATCTCCTCGGTTCAGCGCTCGGCCCGCACCCCTACCCGACGATGGTGCGCGACTTTCAGCGGATTATTGGTCTGGAAGCACGCGAGCAGATCCTGGCCGCTACCGGGCGCTTACCAGATGTCGTGGTGGCCTGTGTTGGTGGCGGCTCGAATGCGATTGGCATCTTTCACCCATTCCTCGAAGACCATAGCGTAGCCCTGCGTGGTGTGGAAGCCGGTGGCAAAGGTGATCGCCTCGGTGAGCATGCCGCCCGCTTTCGCGCAGCAACACCCGGTGTTTTGCAGGGTACCTACTCGTATGTCTTGCAAGACGAAGCTGGTCAAATTGCACTGACCCATTCGGTCAGCGCAGGTCTCGACTACGCCAGTATTGGTCCTGAACATGCCTGGCTACACGACAGTGGACGTGCAACGTACACAGCGGCCAGTGATGATGAAGCACTAGCAGCGTTTCAGTTGTTGGCCCGGCTTGAAGGTATTATTCCGGCGCTGGAAAGTGCTCACGCGGTTGCTGAAGCGGTGCGTCTGGCGCCAACAATGCGACCTGACCAGATCATTCTGGTCAATCTCTCTGGACGCGGCGATAAAGACATTTTCACCGTCGCCGATCTATTAGGGGTTTCAATCTAACGTCGGTGCTAGGTGACCCTGTTCGGATCGGGTAAGTGGGTAAGGAGCGCCAGTTGTAGTTGCTGCAACATGTTACACGGTGGGCAAGCATTTCTGCCTCGCCTGGTAGTCGGTGGTTGTTTTTGCATACGATCAGCAGGCTCTTATCGTGGGCGGGTCAGTAATTGCCCCGCCTGGTGCGATGACATATGATCGTCAGGAACTCCTATATAGCGCTCCTTGCCCAGCATCGTGTTGCACATGCACCTGAACGACGGTGGATGGGTAGTAGTTTATCAGAGAGCATTCCGCTCTGAATCCATCTCAATATTTCGCAATCGTTTCGTTTGAATATGCGCGGGGCGGCGCGTATGACAACAGTCATTCTTAATCCGGCAGCAGGGCGCGGTCTGGTCGGACGGCGACGGAATATCATTGAAGCTGAACTGCGTAAACACAACCTTGAATACGAGCTGTTTACGACCCATGCGCGTGGCGGTGCTACTGAGCTAGCAATCCAGGCGATCAATCGAGGAAACACTCGGATCATAGCCGTAGGGGGCGATGGCACGATCAATGAGGTTGTCAACGGTATTCTCCAGGCGGGTAAGCGGGTGCCGGTGACCTTGGGCATCGTCCCACTTGGCACAGGGAGTGATTTTATCAAATCGTTCCCCAGCTTTAAACAGAACGACATCGTGGGCGCTGTGCAACGCATTGTTGCTAACCAGACGCGGTCGATTGATGTTGGGCGGATTCGTGTCAGAGCCGGACGCTTGACCCTGACTCGCTACTTTATAAACGGTCTCGGTATGGGTCTCGACGCGGCAGTTGCCGTCGAGAGCCTTAAAATTCCCCTCTTACGCGGCTTTGCCGTCTACCTGATCGCATCACTTCGTGCACTGGCAACGTATCGTCCTGGTCCAATGACGGTGCGTTTTGATGGTCGGCAGATCAGTCGCCAACTCTTCTTTGCCAGTGTCGGTAATGGTCGTTGTCAGGGAGGAGGGTTTTGGATAACCCCCGATGCACAACTTGATGATGGTTTACTCGATCTCTGTATGGTCGATACAATGCCAATCTCCCGTGCGTTACGTAAGATACCCCTCCTGATGCGCGGTGTACATACCAATGAACCGGAGGTTATGATGACACGTGCACGCCGAATTGAAGTCACCTGCTCGACCCCGATCCCAGTTGCGACCGATGGTGAGGTCATCGCGACTGCTGCCCAGCGCGTTGACGTTGAAGTATTGCCTGCGGCTGTGAACTTGTTGGTATGACCCATCCGCTGTCTCAGGTACCAGAGTTGACAATCTGTACGGCTCTCTCTACAATCTCGATTGAGAGCGCATATGGCCCGGTGGCTGTCACGGTCTTCAAAACCGTTGGGCGGAGTGACGAACTGCGCCGGTGGGTTCGACTCCCACGCGCTCTCGAAAGCGTGAGAGAGACAAGCGATCTCTACCGCAGAATTTTGCTTTTGAACAGGGTGCGATAGGGGTGCTGTAATTTCTCTACAGATAGCTCTTGCTAGAAATCGTTCGAGCAACGAGCTGTAGTCGCTCAATGTTCCTACCATCATTCTCCTACCGGTTGTCAAAATGTACTGATGTTGCTGTTGACGCACCTTCTGACCTAGTAGGAAGTTCTCTACGGCATCTCGTATAACGTTTAGATACGTAACGAGTGTTATACTTCACGACCTCTGAACGTTCTGTATTGGAGTACCATCGTATGGTTTTACAGTCATGCCTACACGCATGACCGGCAAGCCCGTACCACTCTTTTCATTTGGTGAAAAGTTGCCCTTGATTTCTCGTCCTTCACTAAGGGCGAGTTTCTCTTTATTGTCGGTTGTGGATTTTATAAATTTTTGTTTTTCTAGAACCAGCAGTGTTTCAAGCCAAAACACATTTTCCAGAACTGTCCTGAAATACGTGAAAATCTTCGCATTCCGGAGGAGTGAACATATTCATACTGCCCTTACTTCACCAATACGGCGGCACTGTCAATTGATTTCACCATTTCCATCTGTGGTCAATGGAAGAGTATCCCCGAAGAGATAGCGATTGGCTGCCTGCACGGTTGTAGTATCACCCTGGTAAATAGCATTCAGGTCAGGAACGATGAGGCGCCCTAGCCCAACGTCTACATTGAGCCAGGCTGGTGCCTGTTCCAACCGTGCGCGCCCGATCTGGGCGAGCAACTGATCGCCGAAGTAATTTATCGGATATAACCTTGAGATATTGCCGTTCAAGACCTGCTCAACCGTCGGTGGATAGTGGAGCGTCGCCAGACACCCGTAGTGCGTCGGGAGCATCTCAACAGCGATGGTAACGGCATTGAGTACTTCGCGTGCGTGCTGTTCCGTGCGGTCAGGGTCGGCATTAAAAAAGATATCCCTCCATACAAACAGCGTCCAAGTGATAACGTCCGGTGTGGGTTGCGCGAGGTGCAACGCGAAGGAAAACGATGCCCGCCACAGATTGAGAATGCGACGACGACGCGAAAAATCACAGGCGTGCCGGATTGCTGCATCGATCTCCGTTTCGGTGTACAGGATATTGGTCGGTGCCGAGATGGGATACGGAATCCCACGAGTCAAGGTATATCCGATACTTGTATAGCGGTTGACCAATGCGCGGAATAGTCCACTGGTGCAAATGGAGGGTTGTACGGTACTGTATGCGATAAAGTCAAGTGTGTCGTTGTCCATAACGGCCTACTTCATACTTTTGACGATGAAACCGGCTTCTTATCCTAACCCTTTATGATAATTCCTCATACCAAATGAAACATTTCGACTGATCTAATCTATGGCCGATGAATATTGTAGGCTTTTTACACAATATTCACTTATCTTATCGTTAACATCATTCACGGTGATAGTATAATTCCGAGACCTTGCAAGACACCAACTACATCTAGCTGAATCTCTCGTGTGTGTAATTAAGGATCACTGGTACGCGATGATTCTGTACTATTAAAACAACATGTACTATTTGATAACTATCAATTAATCTAAACACCCCTTTTTCTTAACAAATCTCTTTTATTATCTACTCGCTAGCCGCTTATGCTGATGCCGTGAGGTGTTATGATGTACTTTCGGATACTGACCATATTCGTCGCTGGTTTATTATTGGTTGGTTCGTCGAGCCATCTGGCAAATGCTACTGGCCCGTCATCCACTCCTGTATTCACTCTTCTCGCTACCTACACAACCGGTTTAGGCAATCTTTCTGGTGAAACCGTTGCTGTTAGCGGCAATCGAATGTATGTTACAAATAGCAATAACAATTCACTCGACATCGTTGATCTGAGTACGATAACGAATCCGACACGAATCACACGAATCGATCTTTCACCCTATGGCGCTAGCCCCAACAGTGTTGCAGTGCGTGACGATCTCGTTGCAGTAGCTGTTGAAGCAAATCCAAAGACTGATCCTGGTTCGGTCGTCTTTTTTAACGCACAAGGTCAGTATCTCAATCGACTTCAAGTAGGTGTATTACCAGATATGCTGACCTTCACACCATATGGGCAGCGATTGCTTGTAGCAAATGAAGGTGAGCCTAGTGACGATTACACGAGCGATCCATACGGAACGATCAGTATCATCCCGATCAGTGGTAACATCGCAGATTTGAGCAATGCAGACGTGATCAATATTGGATTCAGCGACTTTGAAGTAGGTGGTGCTAAGCGCGCTCAATTTGATACCGCCACTCGCATCTTTGGGCCAACGGCAAATGATTCTGATGCAGTGCAGAAGAATTTGGAGCCGGAGTATATCACCGTCACGAACGACAATCAGTTCGCGTTTGTTACCTTACAAGAAAATAATGCAATCGCAAAGATCAATCTTCAATCGAACACGGTAGAGTGGGTGCGATCGCTCGGCTTGAAGGATCACTCTTTACCAGGTAACGATCTTGATGCCAGCGACAGAGATAACACCATTAATATTACCACCTGGCCGGTCTTCGGCATGTACCAACCAGATGCGATCGCTTCCTACATGGTGAACGACCAGCTCTATCTTGTCACTGCTAATGAGGGGGATGCACGTGATTACACCGGTTATAGTGAGGAGCGACGAGTAGGTGCTAGTCAGTATCAACTCGATCCAACGATTTTTCCTAATGCTACGGCGCTAAAGAACAATACTGCCCTTGGTCGATTGACCGTCAGTGCTGCGAGTGGTGATCTCGATGGTGATGGTGATTTTGATCAGATTCATGTCTTTGGTACGCGCTCGTTCTCAATTTGGAGCAGCGAGGGGCAGTTGATTTTCGATAGCGGTGATCGGATTGAAAGGATCGTCGCAGAAACCTACCCTGAATTTTTCAATAGTGATAATAACGCAAACACCCGCGATACAAGGAGTGACAATAAGGGGCCTGAGCCAGAGGGAGTGGCAATTGGGTTCATTAATAATCGACCTTACGCCTTCATTGGTCTTGAGCGACAAGGCGGTGTCATGATTTTTGACATAAGTGTCCCGACGGCACCGACTTTTGTGCAGTATATCAACAACCGGAATTTCAACCAAACAAGCGTTGGTCCTGATAGCGGGCCAGAAATTGTGCTGTTCGTTCCGGCCAATAGTAGCCCGAACGGTCTGCCACTGCTCTTCGTAGCAAACGAGGTTAGTGGCACAGTGAGCATCTATCAGGCTCAGCTCCAGTGGCGCTCCTTCCTACCGATTGTCAAAAACGAGTGAAAATTCTCGCTTATCAGAAAAAGAGCGGCTGGTGGTCGTTATGAGCCATCAGCCTCATTCTTTTCCCGGTCTAGGAATGGATACGTTCGAGGAGGATCAGAACCATCAAGACCTCTCCGCTTATACAGGAAAAGAGAAATTGGTCTACCTCTTGCACTGTTAAGAGACGGGCTGAGGTTCGCAATCATAGAGCAAGAGAATCTTGCTTCAGACGCGCTCTCAGCGCCTGATCTAATGATCCAGTTTTTAATCGTGAGAAAATCTCAGAACTACTGTGAAAAGAAAATTCACCATCCTCTACGGCATAGGCACTTCCGCCGCCGTTATCACCCAGTCGTGAAACAGATCGTCTAGCTCACATGCACACGCCTGCTCGGCGGCACGTAGCAAATCAGGTCCTGCTATTTCGCGGAAGCTGTTGGTCGTCACATATTCCTGTAAAAAGCGATCAAACGCTGTTTCGCCGATGCGTTGGCGTAACGCATGGAAAAAGAGTGCCCCTTTCGCATACACAACCGGTACGTAACGACCATTATGTAGCGCTGCCGGTGGTGTCGCTAGCGGTGCATCACCGCCACGTTCACGCAGACGACGGTACGTGGCGCGAAAGGCATCGAGTTCGGCCTGAGCCTGTGCTGGTCTGTCAGTCATCTGGTAGTAGAGAATCTGACTGTAGCTCGCCAGGCCTTCATCAAGCCATGCCTCGCCTTGGGCATCGTTCCCCACCAATCCGTACCACCATTGATGACTGATTTCGTGCACGATGGTTGTCTCTAACAACTGATCATCACGACGGTAGAGGCGCTGCTCGATCAGCACCACACCCGGATATTCCATGCCGTAGAACTGCGTTAACGCGGCCTGAATGATCTCGAATTCGTTGTAGGGGTATGCGCCGAAACGTTGGTTGAAAGCGCGTAATGCTCTGGCGGCGATTTCCAGGCTCTGAGCGCCGGCTGCTTTATCACCTGGTTGGACATAGCTCACCACGCGAATACCATCAACTTCGGTGTACATTTGCTCCAGTCCTTGCAGCGCAGCCAAGTAGAACTCTCGCTGAGGGCCGCTGACGAAGCGCGCAATCTGACGTTGTTCGGATGTTTGGTGATGTTCGATGCGCGTGCCGCTACTTACCAGATGCCAGTCAGTCGGTGCGTCTACAACGACATCGTAGAGCGCAATTGCGCTCACCGTGAAGTCGCCACGTGCTTCAATCGGGCGCGTATCCCAGCCGATGCCGGGAATGTAGCGGGCGAGCAAAGGGTAACTAGAGGCAATTGACCAGACTCCGACTTCCATATTGTAGGCACCAAAGCTGCGCTGACTGGCATTGCGCGGGGTACGGGCGATGAAGGTCATTGAGGCTGTTACGCTGTGACCGGGCCGCAGTGCTTGCGGCAGGATTAGCCCGATCAGCGTATCGCCATGAAGTGTGCGTGACGGTACAGGAATACCATCAATGTGAGCCGAAGTGACATCAAGCCGTCCACCGAAGTCAGGGTGGTTTGGGTAGAGATGAAACCAGATGGTATCAAACGCAACGTCGCTGTGGTTGGTCAGGTATACGCTCAGTTCGCCACGAAGCTGTGGCCCTGCGGGATCAAGGGAGAGATGAAGCGTATAACGATCCCATGCTTCATACAGCACAGCATCAACATAGTCTGACCGCATCGCGGCAGTTTGTTTCGCGATAAAGGGATCAAATGTCGTGCTAGCCGATGGTGGATCAGTGTGAAAGATACCAACCGGCGCGAGTAGTGAGAGGCTACTGAGTGTTACAATGAGAAACAGCAATAGTCGGATCATACTAGCATCTTATCACAACCTGGCTGCTTTGATGAGTGGATATAGCCTCCTGCGCCGTGGCACCATACATTGAGCCGCAGTCTTGTCGAGAGAGGAACCACCAATGCTTGATTGGCTGTTCAATAGGAGAGAGCGAAGTGAACCACCTGATCGGTCGCCGATTATGCGCGGTGATCGACCCGGATCGCCAATCGCTCTCCGAGTGGCTATGATCGTGCACGATCCGTCGATCCCTGAGCGAGGTGGTTTACCGTTGAGCCGAGTGATGGGCTGGAACGATGCTGAAACCCTGGCCCAGCAGTACATTGCTGATTTGCGGGCGTGTTCGGGAGGGATCGCCGATTACCAGATCGTATCGCGGCGGGTGTTTGATGAGTTTCCGGTCAAAATCGACGGCTTTCGCTACGATAGTGCAACTTACTTGGCGGCATGGGAACGACGACAACCGTTTCACCAACCTGACGAAGTTGATTACGAGCGATTGCTGGCCGAAATCGGCCTAACTGAAGCAATTGAACAGGGCGAGATCGACGAAATCTGGCTGTTTGGCTTTCCCTACGCCGGTTACTACGAGAGTCGGATGGTTGGGATTGATGCGTTCTGGTGCAATGCGCCACCACTGTTTCTACCGACGGCCCGCCGCTACATCGTGATGGGTTTTAACGTCGAACGCGACGTTGGTTGTATGCTAGAGAATTTTGGTCATCGGGTCGAGTCAATTATGGCGCATGTGTACCGGCATCATCCGCCAGAACGGAATCTTTGGGCACGATTCACGCGGCTTGACGAGTGCGGAAATGTGCATTTTGCGCCGTCAAGCGCTCGCGACTACGATTGGGGGAACCCACGCCGTGTCTGGTCACGGGCCGATGCCTGGTACGCCTTTCCCGACCTGAGTGCACCACCGCGTCTGATGCACTGTACCGAATGGGGCGCTGGCGATATGCGGCTACACCATCTCTGGTGGCTCGACCATCTGCCCAGAGTGGCCGGTGAGACTGACGGCGTATTGAACAACTGGTGGTATTACGTCTTGCAACCGTGGGCGGTACGATTGTAGATGGTTATGAGGCTGAAGAAGAACGCCATGAAGGTAGTCCATCAGGAACCGGTTGTTGTTGCCCGTAGCCAGCAGACCTTGATGATCGCGGCGTATGCGGTGATCAGTGTAGCGCTCGTCGATTTTACCCTTTTTCATGTTCACTTACCACCACTGCGTTTCTACCCTGTCATCCTGCTCTTAAGTCTGTTGCTGGTGTTGAATGCAGTCTGGAACGGATTGCAGCAGCGGTTGGGTGAACTGGCGGCGAATCAGCTCTTTTTCAGTCTGAGCACCGTCATTTTTCTGATCGTGAATTATTTGGGTCTCGATGAAGGCTGGACGTTTTTGCCATTTTTGCTCTTTGTGATTGCCTCGCAGGCGGTTGTTGGGCTGGGCATACGATACGGACTCGGTCTCAGCGGATTACTTCTTCTTAGTTGGAGTGGTGTCCTCTGGTTACGAGGGATGCCACCAGCGTTGATTGTGGCTCAGATACCATCTATTGCATTAGGCTTGATCTTTACGCTCGTTTTTTCAATAGTACTGACCCGTCTCAGTGAACAGATGGTGCGTACTGAACGATTGGCGACTGAATTACAGGCAGCCAATGAAGCATTAGCTGCCGCCCGTGAACGCGAACTGGCATTAGCTGTGGCCGAAGAGCGAGTACGGCTGGCCCACGAAATCCACGATGGTTTGGGTCATCATCTCACCGCTTTATATGTCCAGTTGCAAGCGGCTACTCGACTGCTCGACCGCGATCCAGAGCGGGCAGCACAGGCGCTAAACCTCTGTCGCGAAGAAGCTCAGGCAGCATTACGAGAAGTGCGGCAGAGTGTCGCGATAATGCGCAATAATCCGGTTGCCGGTCAACCTTTACCGGCGGTCATTGCCGGGTTAGTGCGTAATTTCAGTCGCGCATCTTCGCTCCAGATCAGCTTTATTCAGGAGGGTGAAGTCGGCGATATTGATCCGGCAACAGCCATGACCCTCTTCCGAGCTGTGCAAGAGGGTCTTACCAATGCTCAAAAACATGCCCAGGCTACAACGGTAGCGGTGCGGTTGATTGCTACTGCCGATAAAATCCACCTCGAAGTGATCAACGACGGCCCACCTGCACCGCCAGTTGCCGAAACTGGCTTTGGGTTAGCCGGATTACGTGAACGAGCTACCCGGTTAGGCGGAGAGATGCAAGCCGAACCGCAGCCCACAGGCGGCTTTCGGCTTGTTATCACATTGCCTCGCTCAGGAGGAACAGTTCATGATCCGCATTCTGTTAGTCGATGACCAGACGTTAGTACGGCAGGGCATTCAGACCTTACTCGACCTCGAAGACGATCTGACGGTGGTTGGTACAGCCGCTAATGGTCAACAAGCCATCGAACTCGTGGCCCGTTTACAACCAGATGTGGTACTCATGGATGTGCGGATGCCGTTGATGGACGGGGTGACTGCGACACGGGTGATTAACGAACGTTGGCCGCACATTGGCGTTATCATCTTGACAACCTTTGACGATGATGAGTTTGTGATCGAGGGCTTGAAAGCTGGTGCGCGCGGATATATGCTCAAAGATGCTGATTGCAGCGAGATTGTTGCAGCAGTGCGTATTGTTGCGCGTGGCGAAGCACTGATTCAGCCAAGCATTACTCGCAAAGTATTGGCCGAATTTACCCGTCTGGCTGCCACTAGACCCACGACCGCCTCATCGGCTTTAGCTGAACCATTGACTGAACGCGAAATGGATGTCTTACGTGGGATTGCCGCCGGGCATTCCAATCGCGAGATTGCCGAACATCTCTGCATCAGTGAGGGTACCGTGAAAAATTATGTCTCCAGCCTGCTCGCCAAACTAGCGGTGCGTAATCGGATGCAAGCGATTATTCGGGCGCGTGAATTGGGGTTAATCTTGTGATCCAGATCACTGATTGAGAATGATACTTTATGAAGATAGATGAATATACGCTAAAAACGCATCACATAGAGTATAAAAGTCATCTAGCTTACCGAAAGCACTTTTATCTTGGATTCTGACCTGCAAGTCTGATAATGTTCCTTCACTCATCGAATAGATTTCCTTCGTTCAGCATTCTCAAAATCGTACTGTATCCATTTTTCAATCGGCCAATCTTCAACAAGTTCGATACGACGAACAGCCCATTGGCAATATTCAAGCGAAATATCACATCCCTTCCAGCGCCGTTGCAGTTGTTCCGCCACCACAGCAGTCGTTCCAGAACCAAGAAATGGATCAACGATGACATCACCAATGTTGGACGAAGCCAGAACCAGCTTGCGGAGAAGCTCTTCGGGTTTTTGGGTAGGATGTGGTGTTTTCTCGTGCATACCGTTGCAGGTTGTCGGTATTTCCAAAACATCTTTGGGTTTGGCACCTCGTGGATGCGGCTGCCACATCTGATGACGTCGTCTACCTCTACTGTACTGGCTGGTCTCGGCTTGTGGGTGTTCGGGATACTTTAATGTATGATTCCCATAAGGAATGCGAATATCATCAATATTGAATGTGAATTGTCGATCCTTTCTAAAATGAAGAATACTTTCGTGTGAACGCCCCCAGTCTCTGCCAAGGTTTGCTTTATTTTTGTAGTGCCATATCAGCCAGCGGCATCCTCTGAAGAAGCGAGATGCGGGTAGTTTCAGATCGGCAATAATTTCAGAGAATCCACAAATATACAGGGTACCAGTTGGTTTCAGCACACGAGCCGCTTCAGCAATCCATTGCAATGACCATTCAACATACGCAGCTTGCGATTCGAATGTATCCCATGCCGCTTTTTGGATGTTGTATGGCGGATCGGCAAAGATCATATCCACCGACTCGGTTTCCAGTGACCGCAGCCAGGCAATAGCGTCTCCAATCCATATCTCGCCATGAGGATGTGAGTAATAAAGCATAGGTCTTTCAGGAACGATGCAATCTTTTTCAACGTCAAAAATTTCTCCTTTGAGTATTTGTTGACCGAAAAAAGTAGGAATTTCTTTGTTACGGATATACGATCCAGAGATTTCTTTCACTTCAGAGGGTGGAGAAATCTGATCATGAAATTCTTCCATACGCTTTATCATATCTCCTTAATGAGAATGTTTTAGAGAGTTGAAAGTGTATCGAGTGTATAATGTAGCAAAGAGGTCTTTGACTGTCAAGAATGAGATGCTCTCGTCAGGTACTTCGTGAAGCAATTATCATAACAGGGCGAAGCATGCTTCGCCCCGTCGATCTCTGCATCTAACCGACTCGTTTCGCCGTTTGTGTGCTGTAGGTACTCTCGAAGATTTTATCGGCGTTCCCAGCCTCAAACCCTTCACGACGATGTTCACGGCGCAGTTCGTGTGGAGGGAGATGGGCAAATTCATCGAGTGGTCGCCGTTCGGCAAATTCGACATACGAACCGGCAATCTGATGCCGTTCGCCACCGGCAAACTCGGCCCAGATCATTTCAGCGACTGTGCTCGACTGGAGTAATTTCCCATCAGGACTAACTTTGATCTTCCCGCCAGCATCGTTAAGCTTAAAACCATGCCGCTCGAGGAAGGCATTAAAATCGGCAATCGTATTGTATCCGGTCGGTAAGTTGTGAACGGTAATGGTGAAGTGATTGAGGTAATAGCGATTGTAAATCACCCAGGCCGCATATTCACTCTCGGCAGCCAGACGTTGATAGTCGGCCCAGGTTGGTAATCGCCAGAGTGGACGATGGAGAAAATCGTCAACCTGATTGGCATCGTTCAAGTCAAGTGAATCAACCGGATCGGCGGTAACTTCAGCAGTGTAGCTATGGATAATGGCTGCCGCTTCTGCTGAGAGATCATTCACCCGCAGTTCAGAGATGAAGATACGCGGCAGATCGGGACGTGGTGGATGGTACCAGAATGCGTCGAGCTTTTTGGCCGGGAAGTGGTAGCGATCACGACGTTGGTAGCCGTAGTACAGAAATATCTTTTCCAGTGAGCGAATTCCTAGGTGTGGCACTCCCAGGGTACGGAATGCAATGTGATCGTTCTCGATGTGATCAGGTGTTGCGATAATCCCTTCGCCAACCATCGCCTGAGCAATTGCGGTGACGTCTGGAACCCGTTCGCGGTAACGGCGCATTAAACCTTCCAGGACGTGCTCGAAGATTTGGATACGGTCAGTAGTTGTTGTCATAGTTCCTCACATGTATTGTGCACCACGCCAGCGTGGTGTCATACCGGCGTCTCTATCATACTCGACAAACGGGCGATCATGGGATACGCCAGAAGTTGGATTTGGTTGCAGGTAGAGCTTTTAAGGATTTTCGCCCTGGATGTGCGGGCCGCTGTCCTGCGTCTTGCAGTACGTGGCTGGAAACCATCGTTTGACGCATCAGCATACTGGTTGCCCCCCAGTTTCAGGCCACCGGTGTTGATGAATAGAGCAATGGCAACCAGACTCGCACTTCAGTGCCATCGCCAGGACGTGAAATGATAGTTACATGACCATCGAGAGCCGCAGCCCGTTCCCGCATCTGACGCAAACCCAGGTGACCGGCTGGCAGTTCTTCGCCCGGATTAAACCCAATTCCGTCATCACGTACATGAATGATCAGTCCCTGGTCACGCACTCCTAGCTTGACCCAAACCCGACGAGCCTGCGCGTGTTTGGCAACATTGTTCAGCGCTTCCTGAACAAAGCGAAAGGCGGCTAGTTCCAATACTGGCGGTATATCAGGGGGCAACTCGGCGAAATCGATGGCAACATTCCAGTCATGTTGTTCGGCAAACTCCTGAACGAAGCGCCGGAGCGCACCGGCAAAGCCGAGCTGTCCGATTTCAATCGGGCGCAGGGCAAAAATTGCCCGTCGTAACTCTTCAATCTGGCGCCGCAGGTTCCTCTTGAAATCGGCAAACTCGGCGCGTAGACGTTCTGGCTCTTGTTGTAGCCAGTCTTCCCACAAATCGATCCGCATCCGCATAAATGCCAACGATTGGGCAACACCGTCGTGGAGGTCACGAGCAATGCGAGTACGCTCGGCGCTGATAGCGCGTTCAACAGCAGCTATGCTGGCAATAACCCGGTCACGGCGCCGACAGTTGATGATTGCTTCGGTCAGTTCAGCGGCTACAGTTGCTAACAATGGCTGTCGGCTTTCTGTCGCGGCTGCCTTGTCTTCTTTCAAAAATGCTTCAATCCAGCCAATTGGTTGTACTGCTCGTTCAACCAACGGTAAAATCAGACATGCTGTCCAGGCACATGGCTGTTGTGGTTGGAGTATAACCGGTTGACTCGGAGGGATGCTCATCGAAAGCTGATGGAAAGCAGTTCTGGTGCGTTCGAGGGAGGCGGCATCTATCCCGGTCACTCGTGCGGTATACGGCTGTCCTCGTTCATCGATAAGAACGATCGTGGCAGCAGCCGCATGGACTAATCTGGCCGGCAGAGTAATGGCGTAATCGAGGACTTCATCGAGAGTCGCACTCGATGCCACGCGCTGATTTATTTCGTAGAGCAATTCCAGCCGTTCGTTACTTTCGCGCAGTGCCTCAAGCATCCGCGCTTCATTCGACCTACGGATCTGCTCTTGACGAATGGCCCAACTGAACACCACCCAGATAGCACCAAAGGCGAGAATACCCCAGACAATTGGATCAAGGGTTCGCCCAGTCGGTGTTTCCATCGCCGCGTCGAAGAAGATACCTTCTACCATCCGGGTAAGCGCAAACAGCAATCCTACAACTGCGGCGAGCGGCCAGCGTAAGCGGATCAGCAATTCAATTGTATTGGATGGCGGTGATTTCATGGGTCTTTCTTGATAATGTGTTCAAAAGCCCGATAGTGTAATGGTAGAGCCTGTTCGAGATGACGATCAGCGACTGCCCAGGTATGCGCACCATCAGGAAGAGCAGCTTGCGGGGCGGCATTGGCGATACCCAGCGTAGCCAGTGCCCGTAGTAGGTACTCACCCCGATAAAAATTTGAACCCCATGGTTCAATGTGCTCTGGCCCATATTGGATCATCCAGCTAATTCGACGCAGTGCAGTTCTATCGGCCTGCATAAGCAGGCAAATCGGATTGTGATCGCGCAATTGTTGCCAGTTGCGTGGACGACCTAATGCCGGGTCAAACATTGGCGCCGTAAAGAGTGTATCGTAACGACGCGGTCTGCGACCACAATCACTGGCGTATGGGAAGGAGCCATCGTAGGCGCTGACGCTTACGAACAGCTCCGGGCGCATGGCAACAGCTTTGATCGCCATATAACCACCAAGTGAAAATCCGGTAATCGCTCTGGCACGCGGATGAGCGTTGAATTGGTGTTCAACAAGAGGCAGTACCTCATCGAAAAAGAACGTAGCGAAGCGACCATGCCCAATGCCCGGCGCATCGGTCAATTGTGGCGCAATGAAATCGGCCAGTAAACCGGGAATGCGGTTGTCAGTACTGGCTAAACCGGGCATAACTAACAACATCGGGCCAATCTCACCCCGTGCGCGTACTCGCTCGTAAACATCAATGGCGCTTCCAATCCGGCTATCATCTTCACGTCGATTGATCCACTCACGCTCGTGACCGCGCAAAAGATAGACAACCGGTAGCGCCGGACCATCAGGATCGTACTCTGGCGGCGTATAGATATACATTCGTCCGTTGACCCCCAGGCTGGTGCTGGGCCATTCAATCAATTGAGCACGTGGATCGATCTCCATATCACTTCTCTGGCGGTGTATTCAATAACCGGTCAAGCAAGTCAGTCGCGGGAATTGTGCTCTCGTGTTGCAGTGGCATTGGCAGGTCATCGGGCGAAGACACCTGCCGGGATGCTGGTGTTGACGGATCGGTGATAGCTGTTCTCAGCCACGGTAACGGTGGCGGCAAATCGGTGATAACCGGTCTCTGCCACTGTAATGGTGGGGGCAGATCGGTAGGTGCTGGTGGCGATGTGGGCAGCGACTGAGCCGGCATGTCATAGCGACCACGTAAGCGCTGCTGCCAGACGTAGCCGGTGGCAGCGATAAGTGATGGCAAGAGGGCCAGGCCCGCTACCACTTGAAACACCAACCCTCGTGGCGTATTGAGATTGAGCAGTGCGATCACGGATGCGGCTACCGCCAACATCAGGCCACCTACCCAGAGACGATGCCACCAGTCCGCGTTACGCCAGAAGAGGGTTAGCCCGACAACAATTGTGAACAGGGTGATGAGTGTTACGATAGTGCCGACGGTGAACAATGACCAGGTTGCCAGACTACTTCCTCCAAGGATAAACACCAGGCAGCCAAATGCACGCACCGGACTCCGAAAAAGCACCCTCAACAAGCGACCGATTCCTCGCATATATGCTCCGATAGATGTATTCCTTGCAGCATACCATGTTCATTGTGCGTGAAGGTTCGCTTGCAGGCAAATGGGTTCTGCATATTCTTGAAAAAGGGGCGATGGTAGATGTCGGGAATTTCTCTCTCCGGTGGCCGAAATAGAGAAGGAAGCGGTCCCTGCCCCTTGTGGGAACGGAAGGGGGGCTGGAGGGGAAGGTGAGGGACGCCAATGGTACAGCAAGTGAAGGCTGCAACAGAAGCACTTTTCCGACTCGTTTCTAAAATACTGGTGCTACGTAAAACAGATCGCGGCGAAACATGGTACCATACCGTTAACGAGAAAGGATTATCGGTTGCATCACAACGAGTAGTGCCTGGCAATTTCGGTACAGGATGAAAGGCCCTCTCGGAACGGTGCCTCGTCGGAGATAGTGCTATGCCACGAGTCCTGATTTTACACGCATCGGTAGGAACCGGCCACAAGCGTGCGGCTGAGGCGCTGGCTGCGGCGTTTAGCCGTCGTCAGCCAGGTGAAGTACGAGTCGAGGATGTCCTCGACCACACCTCACGGCTCTTTCGCCTCGCATATGCCCGGTCGTACCTTGAATTGACCGACCGGGCGCCGCTGGTATGGGGGTATTTTTACACGCAGACCAATGCTGATCCGAATCTGGCCGAAATCACCAACAATATTCGCAAACTAGTTGAGAGCATCGGTACCAACGGTCTTAAAGAGGTGTTACGCGCATTTCAGCCAGACGTGATTATCTGCACCCACTTTCTACCGATGGAGCTACTGGTTGGGTATAAGCGGAGTGCCCGTCTGACTGAGCCGATTTATTGTGTCATCACCGATTACGCAGCTCATACATTCTGGACCTACACCGAGATTGATGGCTATTTTGTTGGTGATGAACAGACGCGCAATCAATTGATCGAGCGTGGGGTAAGTCCACAACAAATTGTTGTGAGTGGTATTCCAATAGATCCCTGTTTTGCCGAGCCAAACGATTGCTTGTCGGCACGTCGGCGTCGCGATCTGCCCATGGAAGGAACGGTCGTTACCCTCTTCGGTGGCGGAATTGACGATGAACACGTGCGGCTGATGGTGAGTGGTTTAATGCAGAGTCCACTAAAGGCCACACTGATCGTGGTTGCCGGTCGCAATACGACATTAGTCGAATCGCTGAGTGACTTTATCTCCACACCCAATATTGAATTGCGGGTACTGGGATTTATCGATTACGTCGATGATCTGATTACGGCCAGCGATTTGGTCATTACCAAAGCTGGTGGTTTGATTGTAAGTGAAGTCATGGCACGTGGCACACCGATGATTATCGTCGATCCAATCCTTGGTCAGGAGGAATGGAATGCTGACTACGTGGTGAGCACCGGTAGCGGCATCCAGTTGCGAATGTGTGATTCGGCGCCACGAGCTGTCTTGACGCTGTTGAACCACCCAACGATGTTGGCCGAAATGCGGCGTTGTGCCCAAGCTGCGGCCCATCCACGTGCTGCACTCGATATTGCTGAAAAGGTGATTGCCGATCTTGCCCATCATGTTCACGATTGAGTTATGACGAACCGACAACCAATTGATGTCTTGTTTGCCATTTCTGATACTGGAGGTGGTCACCGCAGTGCTGCGGTGGCGATCAGTGCTGCGCTCGAACTAATGTCAGGGAAGAGTATTACCTGGGCTATCGAAGACCTCTTACAGGCAACGAATGTGCCCGGTATTCGTAGTGCCCCTGGTATCTACGATCAGTTATCAACCCGCTGGCTCAAGCTGTACAATTTCTCGTTTCGCCTGACCGACTCTCAATCGACCGTGAGTTTTCTGTCGCGGATTGTCTATCTTATCGCTCGCCAGAATCTAGATCGCCTCCTCAGTGAACGACAGCCGCGCCTAGTCGTCGTCACCCACCCGCTTGTTCATCGGCTGGTCTGTGCCGCTCGTCGCCGCCGTCGGCATGCATTTCGTGTGCTGACCGTCGTCACCGATCTGGTTTCGTTGCACGCTTCTTGGAGCTACCCTGGTGTCGATCTGGCGCTCACGCCAACCGATGAAGCCTACCGATTGATGCACAAACGTGGCATGAAACCCAGCCAGCTTCAGCGTTGTGGCTTTCCGGTACATCCGAAGTTCGCTGCCGAGAATCGCGATGCACCAACAGCCCGTCGCGATCTAGGGTTTGATCCGGATCGGTTTACCGTGCTCTTGACTGCCGGTGGGGTTGGTTCTGGTCGACTCGGTGAACTGGTGCAAATGCTCGAGCAACAGATGCCCGACAAACAGTTTCTGGTTGTCACCGGCAAGAATCGTGCGCTCTACGAAGAGTTGCGGAATGGGCCACGGTTGCCCTATACCCATCTGTTTGGTTTTGTTCACAACATGGAAGAGTTAATGGCGGCCAGTGATGTTGTGGTGACCAAAGCCGGTCCAGGAACATTGATGGAAGCTCTGGTGATGCGCAAACCAGTGATCGTTACCGAAGCGGTCGGTTTGCAGGAACACGGAAATATAGATTTTGTTCTCAATTACGAATTGGGGTTCTTCTGCCCAACGAATGAACGAATTGTAGCAGCTATTGCCAGTCTTGAAGACCCAGAGCGCTATGCGGCAACGGTAGAACGGCTTAAGCATGCCGTGCCACGTGATGGCGCTATCCAGATTGCCCGTATTATTCATCAACAGTTAAACCTGCAATCGGTGATACGTCAGGTGTAGAGGATCTTTCGCACTCTGGAACAGAGTATCGGCGACTCGATTGCACCACAGCAGGTATAGCGTAGCTTCGTGCGATCAATCTCATGGCGATTACCTGAGAGCAGCAATCGGTTCAACAACACTTGACTACGCAATTGCTGACGCCAGAATCCAGGAATACCCGTAAGTCATAACGAATACCGGTACAACCGTCTGCGTAGCAGTCAGTTGTACCGGTATCGTATTTGTTTGCGACGCACGATCTACACATAACCAGTACGCTAAGCAGTTGCCCGGCGCGCCGAATGTAGCGTACCGATCACATCTCCCTTTCCCTCACTAGGTGTCGGACTTGTCTGTTGCAAGCTCCATCCGCGCCTGATTAGGTGTCCTACGCAGACAATTGCCAGCAGTGTTCCAGGCTTCTCGATAACCGTCTACCACTGCCGGCGTGCAAGAGGACGAGTGGTAACACTCGCAGCAACGCACCGTTACCGTAGTCCCATTTTTTTGCAGTTGGCTGCCAACACCGAACACCATCCCATCTGGCGTATGTACCCCTCGTTCATGCCAGGCACGGATTCGCAGAGCCTGATCAAAAACCCGGATTTCTTATTGGGAACGTACTGTGCCCGCACAACCATTGCGTGAGGGATTGCCAACATGCTTTCGCGCTAGCCACGCTCTGTCCATCCTTCCGCTTCCACACGGTGCGAGGAAGGGGAGCCAGTTGCCTGTCAACGTTCCCCTCACCATTTAAGCCTTTAATTTGCTCGAGCGAAGGAGAAACATCGCTATTGTTCCCAACTGACATCTCCAACCCTGCCAAATTTGCCCCCATCTGAGCATCTCTTATGAAAAGAAGACCTCTCAAGCAAACATTAATTGCTGTTCGTCGACCTGACACTATCGTGGAGGAACACCTTTATGCTACGCTATCGTCTGTTTGTTCTTATGACCGGTATCCTCGTTATTATCGGCTCGTTGTCAATTGCTCAAGCCGAAACAAAACCAAACATTCCTAAATATCGAGGTACGCTTGAGCAAGCGGTGCAGACAGCAATTCGCGATCAGGCAACAATACCGACTAATGCCACGCTGTTTGTCAACCGAATTTCCGAATACGAGCAGTGGTCCTTTGGTTCGGTCAGTGTCTTTCCCGAATCAGATGCGGCTCCAGACATCGTTCTCTTCCTGGCAAAACAGCAGAGCGATACCTGGGCAGTGGCTATTGAACATACCACGCATTTTGCAACTGCCTTGCGTACTATTCCGCGCCTATTACTCACGCCTGAGCAGTGGGCTACCCTCACGTCAGACCAACCGATTACGCTCGCAGCCGATGAAGCGGTAACATTGCAAGATGACCGTGGGTTGGCTATGGGGTTACCCTGGCCGGTCGGCGAGAGTCGGTATCTAACCCAGGGTCCCCATGCGCCAGGCGGATCGATACTGGCAGCACTCGACTTTGCCGGTTCGCTTGGAGCGCTGGTTCACGCCGCACGTGGTGGGGTCGTCTACCACGCATGTCCTGGTGCAGCAGATACTTACGTGCGGATCGATCACGGCGGTGGCGTGGAGAGCCATTACTATCATCTGGACTCAATCTCTGTTCCGAATGGTCAGTGGGTGAGTCGTTGGGCGCCGATTGGGGTGCAGGGCACGAAGGTACGCTGTGGGGGGTGGGTGACCGGTGCTCACTTTCAGTTCTGGATCAAAGTGAATGGACAAAACCTGGCAATTGACGGAATTGATATTGGTGGCTGGCGGGTATCCGGGAATTGTATGGTGCGCATTCGCGATGGGTTGAGCCGCTGTGTCAACAGTCTGATTGTGAACGAAGGTGCTATTGGTACAGGGTACACCATTGGTCAACCTAGTGATCGGGTGGAGGTGTTTGAGCAGGCTTACAACCGCAATGGTGGAGCGGCGAAGGTTGGTTATCCTGTTGGGCCAGTTCGTTGGCATGGTAACACGAACCGAGTGATGCTGCAGGAGTTCGACGGTGGCGAGCTTGGTGCACTGTTTATCGTGCTTGACCGCCCGAGCGATGAGCAGGTTCGTGGGACACCAGCTTATATCATTCGTGGGGGAATTTGGCATCACTACAGACACGTCTTAGGGGCGTGGGATTCGTGGCTTGGTCCACCCACGAGCGATGAATATATCAATACTGATGGGAAACCACAACAAAACTTTCGTAACGGTATTCTTATTTATCACTCATCGGAAAATGTTGAAGCACGTCCATGGCCAACACCCGTGGACGGGCAGTGGCGCATCGAGTATCGCAATTATGTTTCCAATCCCTCGAACGTTCAGATGGGACCGACCTGGGTCAGGAATGGAGCCCTTTATCCCGTAAATAGCCTGTGCTGGGGTAACGGCTCTCCTCTTGATGGTAAGTGGGGTGTTTGGGCAGATTATTTCACGGTACGGATGAGTGGACGGTTTTACTTCGAGGAGGGCGTGTATCGCTTCCGCGCTCGGGCTGATGATGTCATCAACCTCTACATTAACCAGAACCCGGTGATTCTCGATGAGGATGCCAGTCAGGTGAATGAAGAATACGTAGTTGATCGCTACATCAGTGCAGGCTACCATAATGTATTGGCCGAGTTCACTGAATTAACAGGTCATGCCTGCCTTGAGTTCTCGTGGACGAAATTGCCTGCCCCTGAACCTCCTAGCAATTTACGCCAGATCGGACGAACCATTACCAGCATTACGCTCACCTGGCAAGATAACTCCACGGATGAGACCGGCTTCTACATCTACGTTCAGAATGGCAATACTTGGAACCGGATTGCCACATTGGGCGCGAATGCAACCACGCACACTATCACCGATTTGCAGTGCGGGCAGTCGTATACGTATCGGGTTAGCGCCTACAGCAATGACGGGGAATCGGCACCGAGCAATACGGTAACGGCAACGACGGCGGATTGTACACTCTTCCTCTTTATGCTCTACCTCAACGGTGATAATGACCTTTATCGCTATATAGCCCGCGCTCTTCAGTCCCTCGAACGGGCAACGGCGAACCCTAATGTCAAGATCGTGGTCTTGGTCGATGGCGATCAAAACGGTGATACGCAGCGTCTGGTGTTTGAGGCAACAAGTATACAGCGAGAGCTGCTAGGTGAACTGAATATGGGGAACCCCCAGACCCTCCAGGAGTTTGTCCGGTGGGCACGGGATCGCTATCCGGCTCGATATTCCTATCTGGCTCTGGCCGGACATGGCAATGGATTGGTAGGTATTGGACCGGATCAGAATAGTGGGAACGATGTTTTGGAGCCATGGGAAATCAGCCAGGCTCTACGAGCGGCGACGAACAATGGGCAGCGCAAGATAGATATTGTGCATTACGATGCCTGTTCGATGGCGCTTCTCGAGCATGCCTACGAGCTGCGGAACTATGCCGGGTATCTGATTGCGTCACAGTATCTGGCCTGGTCGGTCTTTGCGTATCAAAATTATGCGGAACAGGTCACTCTCCAGGGTGTGCCAATGTTGGAGAGTCTCAACGAGGCGATTGCAGAGGTAAGCGCCGCAAGTACGCCCCGCAGCCTGGCAACGCAGATTGCCGAACGCTATTTCGGGCATGCAGCCCTGATCGGCTCCCCACGCACTATCTCCGTGCTCGATCTAGGGCATGTCGAGTCGGTTATGCAGGCGCTCGATCAACTGCTAACCCTATTACAAAATAACCTGCAAAGCGTCAAGACCGATCTCCAACGAGCGCGTCAGAACGTGCAGAAGTTCGACTCCCGCGAGCCGTTGTACAAGATTACCCAGGAGGATGAGTATATCGATCTCGTGCACTGGGCGAGTCTGGTACAGTCGATCCCCAATTCGTCCATCAATGCTGCCGCGCAGCAGGTGCTGGATCGGGTACGCAATCAGTTGGTCGTCGTTTCGCGTCGAGAGAGTGGTAATATTGACAATCTCTCTATCAATCTTGATAACGCCAATGGGGTCAGTATCTATTTCCCACTCTCGTCAGGCGGCAATGCTTTCCAAAGCTATAGCTCTCACCGACTGTTCCAATTCACTGCCAACAGCCAGTGGGACGATTTCCTGAACAATTACTTTACCGTGACCACTTTACCGATTATTGATCTGGGACCAGCAGGTCTCTTACCATTACTTCGCCCGAAAGATATAGTGTACGTGCCGTTGGTGGTACGGTAGCGGTACGTTGGCAGAAACCCTCTTCAAATCTGACTCCCATCACGTGCCTCCCTCAACTGGGAGGGAGGCTTCCTCTCCTTACCTCGTCATAGCAAGGGCGAGTGCAGATCCGCCCCTGCATTCTCTTTGCTAGACTATGAGCTTTTACGATCCCCTACAACGATAGCACATACCTCTTATTCGTGTCTTCGCTGCCAAAAAAAGACTTCTTCCACACTCTCTCACAATAGCAGAGCACATGCTCACCAGTAGGTGAATGGAGCAGCGTATGACGCGACTGATGTTTCAGTGCTTGCTCATTGTCACGTTGTGTAGTTCCTGGTTTACTATTACTCCCACTGTTGGCGCGACTCAACTACTCGGCTGGCAGCCAGATGTTCCACCAGCTCGTCAGTATCATGCTATGACCGCCAGTGCGGATACTGTCTTCCTCTTTGGTGGCATAGCGGCCAATGGCAACCGATTGCTTAACGACCTCTGGATCTGGCGCAACGAACGCTGGCAGTGGATTGGTAATGACGGTCCCACACCACGTCGTGATACTGCGCTCGCATACGATGCCCGTCGGCAGGAATTAGTGCTGTTTGGCGGATGGGATGGGCTTTCGTTCCTAAGTGATACGTGGGTATGGCGAGACGGGACATGGCAGCAACTCCAGCCAGCCCAATCACCATCGCCGCGCCGATCTCATGCGATGGTCTACGACACCCAGCGGCGGCAAATTGTGCTCTTCGGAGGCAGTAACGGTCAATCGCTCAACGACACCTGGGTTTGGAATGGGACGATCTGGATCAAGCTGGAACCGGAAACCCAACCTCTACCCCGCCAGTCCTATGCAATGACCTACGATACAACGACCGATCGCGTCGTGTTGTTTGGCGGAAAGATCGTATTGGGTCTCAATACCAGGTTCCTGAACGATGTTTGGGTTTGGGACGGTGCCAACTGGACGCGAGAAACGTCTGATCCGACCCCTCCGGCGCGAAGCGATCACATTCTGGTAACAACGTCGAATGGGGTCTTGCTCTTCGGTGGTGAGAATGAAGACGACATCCTTGCCGATACCTGGTTGTGGAACGGTGGTACATGGCAGCGATTGACCCCGGCAGTGTCACCGACTGCTCGCAGCGGGGCTGCCGCGGCATTCTCGGCCACACATCAGCACATATTCCTGTTTGGTGGGAGTGGTCTGTTCAACACCTATGCTGATACCTGGGTCTGGAATGGGAGCAACTGGCGACTCTTCCCCGATCCTACTGCACCTTCATCTCGTATGCAGGCTGCACTGGCCGATGATATTGGACGGGGCACGATCGTTCTTTTCGGTGGGGTGAACAGTGCAGTTCTGGACGATACCTGGTTGTGGACGGCAGAACAGGGTTGGCAGATGGCATCACCCGCCACGCGACCTTCCCCGCGTTATGGTCACGCGATGGCGTATGATCCCCTTCGCAATGAGGTTGTCCTTTTTGGCGGTTATAGTGGCAGTAGCCGTAATGATACCTGGGTATGGAACGGGAGTACGTGGCTCCTGCGTAATCCGCCGGTATCACCGCCACCCCGTTGGGGTCACACTCTCACCTACGATGCAGCGCGTGGCCGGATTGTCCTGTTCGGTGGCGCACAAAGCACAACCGGTTTCTACAATGACACCTGGGAATGGGATGGTCAGACCTGGATTGCCCGCTCTCCGACCACCCAGCCCCCTGCCCGCAGAAACCATGCTGCCGCCTATGATTCTATGCGCGGACGAGTAGTTGTGTTCGGCGGTTATGCCATTAACGGGCAGACACCGATCTATTTCGACGATACGTGGGAATGGGATGGCGAGCGCTGGCAACGTGTGGTAGCGAGTGGACCGGCTGGCCGGATGGGTCACACCCTGTTCTACGATGCTGTGCGTCGCGAGACCGTCCTCTTCGGTGGAATTGGATCAACCTCCATTGACTCAACGATCTGGGCCTGGAACGGATTGTCATGGACGCAACGCCCCGATACGCTGCGCCCGCCGACGCAAGCCTTCCATACCGCAGTCTATCAACTGGTAAGCTGTCGTGCGCTCATCCTGAGTAGGGAGACAGAATTTCAGCGTCTTAACACGTGGCAACAGCGCGAGTCGTCGTGTTCTGCCCTCCCAACAGCCCGCATCGACAGTGTATCGCCGAATCCGGCCAATCGCAGCACCGACCGTATTCAACTCATCGGCAGTGGTAACGCAGCGTCTGGCAGCGGTCGGCAGATTCAGGCCTATCGCTGGCTCCTCAACGGCACGCAACTGCTCGGCACGAGTGCGTCGCTTACCGTGAACGCATCTGATTTCGCAGTGGGGGTCTATGAAGTCTCGCTGGCAGTGCGTGACGATGCGGGAATTTGGTCATTACCGGTAACCCAAACATTAACCATTATTGATAACCCCAGACTGGTGGTGTCAACCGATCCTATCACCGTAACCCTCGTGAGTGGTGACCGCACCGAACGAACACTAACCATCGCCAATCAGGGAGCCAGTCCGCTATTGGTGAATCTCCGTACGGAGTCTGTCTCATCGTTCTCATCTTTGCCGACGGCATCTCTGTCAGGAGAGAGTACATCTTTAACCATCCCTCGTCCGTACCGCCCTAACGAACGTCTCGATGCGCGGCTTACCCGCTTCGCCCAAACGACATCGAATCGCCAGGAAACGTACCTAGTCTACATGAACGAAGTCGCCGATTTGCGGGCTGCTGCGCAAATCCAGGATTGGCGCGAGCGAGGTCGAGCAGTCGTGCAGCAATTGCAGGAAGTTGCTACACGCAGTCAGGCCGATACATTGCGCTATCTGGATGAGCAACAACGCAATGGGGCAGTGAGTTTTTACTGGTCGCTTTACAGTGTCAATGCAATTGTCGTGCGTGGGAACGCAGAGACATTGCGTACCCTGTTAGCGCAACCGCGAGTGGTTGGTATCACAATCAGCGAAGTTTACGCCCTGAACGATGTATCACAAGTACCGTTGCCCCAATCAACAACCGGCGTCAGATGGAATATCAGACGCATTGGCGCCGATCGGGTCTGGGGCGAATTCGGTGTGCGGGGCGAAGGGGTAGTCGTGGGGAGTATTGATACTGGTGCCCTCCTCGATCATCCTCTCCTCAATCCGACGTATCGTGGTCGCAATCCCGATGGCACCTACGATCACACCTATAGCTGGTTTGATCCGACCGGCTCGTTTCCGAATGCGCCCGGCGACGATAACGGACACGGTACGCATACCATCGGTACGATGGTCGGCATCGATGGCATTGGTGTTGCGCCAGGGGCGCGCTGGATTTCCGCCCGTGCCTGTAGCAATCGGTCATGTCGGGATTTCGACATCTTGCGGGCTATGGAATGGATGCTGGCGCCATATCCGGCAGCGATTGGTCCGACGGCTGCCAATCCCGATATGCGTCCACAAGTTGTCAATAATTCCTGGGGTGGGCCGGGTGGACGCCCCCTGTTCCAGCAGATGGTGGCGGTATGGCGGGCTGCCGGTATCTTTCCAGCTTTTGCTGCTGGGAACTGTGGTCAGGCCCGCCCAGGATGCCCCATATCTGGTAGTGGCAGTATCAGCTCTCCCGGTGACTATGCCGAAAGCTTTGCCACCGGTGCGACAGATTCACAAGACGCACTGGCACCATTTAGCAGCCAGGGTCCATCACGTTTGACCTCGAATGTAAAACCAGACCTGGTTGCTCCCGGTGCAAGTATCGAGTCGGCAGCTCTTAACGGAGGTACTATTCCCCAAAATGGCACCTCTATGGCAAGTCCCCATACAGCCGGTGCTGTCGCTTTGCTCCTCTCGTTACGTCCTGGCCTAAATGTTGATCAAATCGAGACGTTACTCCGTACAACAGCCCGTGATCTGGCTGCACCGGGTCCAGATGCACAGACCGGTTACGGTCTGCTTGACGTATACGCTGCTGCACAGGCGGCCCAAACCGGTCTCGGCTGGCTCCGTCTTCCGCAAACGAGTGGCGTGGTTCAGCCCGGTCAAACCCTCTCATTCCCCATCCAGTTCGATGGACGAGGGATGACGATAGGAACGTATCGGGCCGAGCTTGTTATTCAAAGTAATGATCCGACCGCTGCCGAAATCCGAATTCCCGTGAGTCTCTCAATACAGAGGGTGTTACGCCAGAGCCATCCGTTTATCACCCATCGCACCGCAAACAGCATGGTTGTGCGCTGGATGGCACCCGATGGTCGGATTGCCCGTTTAGAGTATGCCGAACAGGAAGGAGGTCCATGGATAAGTCAGACGGGAACATCAAGCACTATTCCCGGAGAGACGCTGATAGTACTCCGTCATTTGAAGCCAGAAACTACGTATCTGCTCCGTCTGATTGCGATGGATGGGAGTGTTGAAGACAACGGAGGTCGCTTTTATCGAGTAACGACAGCACCGGCCCTTCCCTTTGAGATGCATGACGTGAACCAACCAGTTCAAGTCTATCTGCCACTCGTACAACGATGATTCAAACGCGAAAGGAGTGTTCTATGCGTGCCCGTACACTACAACGATGGCTCATCCCGCTAAGCCTTATTTTGCTGCTTCTGCTCAGTATGGGCCAGCCGCCCGCACCGACCGTGGCGCAGAATCAAGAGCAAAACCTGATTATGTCAGGCGATCCGAATCTACCGCCGAGTGTTTATGTCCTGGCGTTCAACCCATCAACCTACGGCATCTATTTCCTTGAAAATGATACCTGGCGGTTAGTGACAGCCGTACCGGTTAGTTCGGTTACAGTAGATCGGGTGATTGCCAAACTATCGCCGAATCGTCAGCGTGTGGCCTATATGATCATCGACGGCGAGACCGGAAATAGTGCGATCTTCGTTACCGATCTCTATGGTCTCGACACCACCCTGATCTACGCTAGTGATGATCCTGCGTTAGCTGCCACCTCGTTTGCCTGGTATGGCGATCAGATCGCCTACACTCTGGCCCGCGGACCTTTTGCTGGCGAGGCAGATGGCACGGTAATTAATCGGTTGGAGCAAGCTGCTCAGGCCAATTATTCCGGTGAATTATGGCTGAGCAGTGCCGATGGTAGTACCCATGACCAGATTGTGGGTGAAGGGGTTGGTCAGGTAATCGGTGGTATCACCGGTTCCAACTCTCTCTTCTACACGGTGGTAAACACTGAAACGCAGGACCTCATAGGGCTAAACAGCATTGATCTTGACGATAAGACGGTCAATGACCTTTTCCGCAAGACTGATAATACTGTCTACCTCGCTTTCGATCTTGTACAGACCGCTCCCAATACGATGCGCATTGCGGCAGTGACAGCAAATTCGCTGTTTTCTACACTGCCTGGAGATGGCACAAAACTGCTGACCGCCAATCTTGATGGTAGCGGTGCGCAGGTTATCTACAGTGACCCACTTGACATCGGTGCGGCAGTCTGGTCACCACAAGGCGACAAGGTGGCAATTGTGCGCCATTCAACTGGTGAAGTGTTGATCCACGATCTGAACCAGGGAACAACGCAACCGCTGGCAGTCTCGGTGCAATCCACGGGTCTCCAGTGGAATGAGGATGGCACTGCGTTGATCGGATTACCAGCACTCGATAGCACGACGAATCCCTTTACGAAGGGGTTAGTTGTATTCGGACTGGATAGTACCACTCTGGCCTCGATTGAGACGCAGGCCACAGCAAATACGCGCTACGCACGCTATATCGTTCCCGGTTTTAACCCCACAACGTATGAACCGTATGTACATCAGGTTCTTGACACACCTAGGGACTTTGATCGTAAACATTACTCATGTGGTGCGGCCTCGACGGTCATGGTGCTGGCTGCTCTCCAAAAGCTAGAGAGTAATAATCTCGGCGAAGAGGTTAGAAAATTCCATAACGGTCACTATCATAACGGTCGCTGGGTCAAAACTTCCGACCAGTCCCGGTATGCTGGCTACTTCAGTTTGATGGAGCGAGCGCTCCGTGACTATGGTATCGATCAGAACGGACGTCATACTGTCTCCAATCTCCAACAAATCGTTAATGCTCTCGAACGTGGTCATGCTGTTATCGCATTAACCTCTTTAACCTCTCTCGGTCATATTGTCGTGATTATTGGCTACGAACGAGCCGGTGCTGAGGTTCGCCTGATCGTCAATGATCCGTATGGAAATGCCAACCGTTATCCATACAATGGCTCGCGGCGCGATGGTGCTGGTGTTGTGTACACCTGGGAAAAACTTGGTTTCAAGGACGGATTCAAAGTCAACGCCGTTGCCCCCGTTGCCAATAGCACTCCGATCTCTCCTAATCAATGGCGTGGTGAATACTACAACAACACAAATCTGTCGGGTACACCGGTGCTTGTGCGGGGCGATGACAAGATTGACTTTGAGTGGGGCACTGGCTCGCCTTGGCCTGGTGTAGCCGATAATTTCTCAGTGCGCTGGAAGAAAACGGTGCGTTTTGACCGGAGTGGTGTCTACCGCTTCACTACCGGCTCTGACGATGGCCTGCGGATTCGGATAGATGGCCGAACGATATTGGACCAATGGTACAATCGTACCTTTACCCGTTCGACAACCGATGTCTATATCTCGGCTGGTGAGCATCTGATCGAAGTTGAGTATTATGACTCTAGCTTTTACGCTACTGTTTTGGTGGATTGGCAATATCACACACCGTCAATGGTGTGGGAAGGGTCTTACTACCGCAACCCGAACCTATCGGGCGAACCTGCTTTCATCCGTAACGATCAAAATATCAAGTTTGACTGGGGTTCGGGTAGTCCAGATAGTTCCATTCCAGACAACGACTTCTCAGTACGTTGGCGCCGCTCACTGTATCTGCCGGGTGGAGCCTGGCAATTCTACACCCGCAGCGATGATGGTAGTCGGGTCTTTGTGAATGGTCAGAAGGTTCTTGATCAGTGGTGGGATCATGCTGCTCGATCAGCTTATTCGGCCTACCATTATCTTAATGCCGGCAAGCACGATCTGGTGGTTGAGTTCTACGAGCGTGGTGGCGTAGCTTCGATGGAATTTGCCTTCTGGCCCCGAGTGTTGGCCGAATATTGGGACAAGCGTGACTTTACCGGCAATTACCGATGGGAAGCTCTCAATTCGGTTAGCAAGCGATGGGGGGCTGGAGAACCTCATAATTCCTCGCGGCAAGATAACTTTTCATCGCGGTTTACCTGGCGGGTATCGTTAGGTAGTGGTAAGTATCGTATCTGTGTGAACTCTGATGATGGTTTCCGGTTTAAGGTTGATGGAACGGTTCGATTTGAACGCTGGCGTGATAGTGTCGGTCGGACATGTGCGAACATTGACATTAGTGCAGGCTGGCGCACCTTCCAGGTTGAACACTACGAAGCTGGTGGTCTGGCATACCTGGAAGTTACCTGGGGATATGCCAATGGGACTTGGTTCGGTGTAGCGCAACCCTCTGCGTTATCGGTTATGGCTAATGAGCCACTAACCCAGAATCAGCCGACCGATGAAGTTGCTGACTATTTCAGGCTTCTTCATGAACGTGGTACGCTCGGTTTGGGATTAGAAGCTGAGCAGCAAGAGCCATCACCCACCTTCATTGTGCGCGTTCCCCTCGTACAACGCTAGCTACCATTTCCCTCGCCGTCTGTACCAATTCAGACGGCGAGGATTTTTTTGTTGGTACTCTTGTGCATCTCGCGGATAGTGAGAAGTAGAGATGCTGACCAACTTAATCGGTCGTCTTGTGATTAGAGGCAGCTATCTCTAACGATTGGTAGAGTTTTCAAAGCGCTTTCCCGCCAAACAGTTGTGGTAGTAGAGAGAAGTGGTAGGAGCAGGTTCCAAACTCGTTTCCGATAATGTGCTGATCAACTGCGATGGTTTTGGCCGCCCATCGTAGAATGTGGGTCCACATACCGCATTCCGCTCTACGTAGAACTGTGCGGAGAGGATATAATGTTCGTCGGCATCGGTCTGTTGTTGAGCCGTTCAGTCATCGCATGCAACTCAAAGCTGAAAAATATCGAAAAGCCCTGATAGTCTACGGGTAGGTTTGGAACCAGTTTCTACCGTTATTGTGTTCAGAGATTTTGACAAAAAATCCCCGCTCGGCGACCAGTAATCGTCGCCGAGCGGGGAGGAATGAACGGGTGCATGGACCTAGGTTCCCAGCGGTGAGCCGCCAGTAGGATCGGCGCTGCGGTGTTTCACGACCCG